>Ga0255777_10001066_pt1 | contig 26189 bp, 28 predicted proteins | sample 101ome_15_FD_179975 | JGI IMG/M metagenome (GOLD analysis project Ga0255777, IMG submission 179975) | Coastal salt marsh microbial communities from the Groves Creek Marsh, Skidaway Island, Georgia - 101402AT metaG (version 2) | ecosystem: Environmental > Aquatic > Marine > Intertidal zone >... | reverse complement strand
TCTAGTAGCAGTAACGCTAGATATATTAATAATGTTCGAAACCGTCTTTTGTTTCATCATAATTTTGGCAAATCTTTGGCTTACATTAAGTGGGGCAGATAGATTTAGATCAATGATTGCTTCATGGAATTTATTTGAAACACTTAAAGCATTAGCCATAGGAGCTCCACCAGCATTATTTATCAAAACGTCTATTGATTTTGATAAGCCTTTAATTTGCTTTACTGCATCGTCTAAGGAATCAATATTTCTAATATCACATTCTACAAATACCGCTTTGTTGCCTTTGGCCTGAATAGTTCTTTTGGGTTTTTGTCTTGCCAGAATAAAGACTTTAGCATTTTGTTTTAAAAAGGATTTAGTTATCTCAACACCTATCCCTTTTGTGCCCCCAGTTACAACTACAGATTTATTTTTTAAATTTATCATTTTTAGTATTCTTTACTGATCTGATCTAATTGATTATAGAACATGTAAGCTAAATTTATATTGACAAATTTATTCTTGAAGATACCCATTGATTGGTTGGCGAATTTGTATAATATTTATTAAATATTAATTAGGAGACATTGAATGAAGATAGCTATTCTAGGCGGGACAGGATCCCTTGGTAAAGGGTTGGCTTCAAGATGGATTAAGGCTGGACATGATGTGCTTATTGGCAGCCGTGATTTACCTAAGGCTCAAGAAATTGCTGTGCAATTAGGCTTGGAAAGTTCGTCTGGAATGTTGAATATTGATGCTGCTAAAACCTGTGAAGTTGCATGCTTAACTGTGCCATTTGCGCATCAAGAATCAACTTTAATCAGCATTGACGATGGTCTCCAAAATAAGATAATGATTGATGCAACTGTTCCACTCATGCCTCCAAAGGTTATGAGAGTTCAATTACCTGAAATAGGTTCTGCGGCATTAAATGCTCAATCAATTTTGGGTGAAAAAACTACTGTGGTATCTGCTTTTCAAAATATTTCAGCTGAATTGCTACAGACCGATGCTGAGATTGATTGTGATGTTTTAGTTGCTGGAGATTTTCTTGATGCTAGAAATACTGTAATTGAGTTAGCTGCTGATGCTGGTCTTACTGGCTGGCATGCTGGACCATTGTGCAATTCAGTTGCAGCTGAAGCTCTAACGTCAATATTAATCGCAATCAATAAAAAACACTCACTCGCACATTCAGGCATCAAGATTACAGGCCACTAACAAGAGAAGTATTATCAGCTCCATTAACCTCATTGCTTTAGAGACACTTCCGCTTATCCAGCCAGGACAAGATGTATCTAAAGAAATCATCGAGGCTATAACCTCTGAATCAATATCAATTAATGATGGAGATGTCGTTGCAATAGCTCAAAAAATTATCTCTAAATCAGAAAATAGATATCTGGACATTTCGCAATTGAACCCCTCAGAAGAGGCAATAACCTTATCTACAAAAATTGACAAAGATCCAAAGTTTATTCAAGCAATCTTAAATGAATCGCAAAAGGTAGTCCGCTATAGAATGGGGGTGCTAATTGTTGAGCATAAATTGGGATTTATTCATGCAAATGCAGGAATTGATAGATCTAACATCGATCAACTTAAAGATATTGTCTTGTTGCTACCAGAAAAGCCTGATGAATCTGCAAAGAAGATTTCAGAATCTATATCTCAACATTTTCAAAAAAATATATCTGTAATTATTACCGATACCATGGGTAGACCTTTTAGAAATGGAATAGTAGGTTTTACGATAGGGAGTCATAACATTGAATGTCTTTTAGATGAACGAGGAAAAAAAGATCTTTATGATAATGAGCTAAAAGTAACTCAAATAGGTATTGCTGATGAATTAGCAGCAGCAGCATCATTATTGATGGGTCAGGCTGCACAAAAAAAACCTGTTGTGTTGATTAAAGGATATAAATTTAAACAAAATAATCTTAGTGACTCGCGATCTTTAATTAGAAGCGAAGAAGAGGATTTGTTTAGATGAAAAATTATCTGCTGTTGTGTGGAGGTGTTGGAGGAGCCAAGCTTGCCTTGGGATTTAAAAACTCAATTGATCCAGCTAGCTTAACTATTGCCGTCAACACTGGAGATGATTTCACGCATCTTGGTTTAAGAATCTGCCCTGATCTTGATACTGTGATGTATACACTTGCCGGTGAATCAGACACATCAAAGGGTTGGGGAAGAAAAGATGAGTCATGGAATATGCTTTCAGCTTTGTCTGCTATGGAAGGAGAGACATGGTTTCAACTTGGAGATAAAGACTTAGCGACTCATATTCAAAGAACATATTTAATTAACTCAGGACAATCTCTTACAGAAGCAACACATGATTTGTGTGAGTCATTTAATCTGCCGAAATATATTTTTCCAATGAGCAATCAATCTATTGAAACTTATATACAAACAAAAAATAGGTTGCTTTCATTTCAAGAATATTTTGTTAAATTAAAATGTGAACCACCTGTAACTGATTTTGTTTTCAAGGGGCTTGATAAGGCAGATTTTAACAAAGACCTTGATTTATCACTTTATGATGAAATCATCATATGTCCATCAAATCCCTATGTAAGTATTAATCCAATGCTTCAATTACCCATACTAAAAAATTATTTGCATGATAATTCACATAAAGTTACAACCATAAGTCCAATTGTTAATGCCCAGTCATTAAAAGGACCAACAGCAAAAATGATGCAAGAACTTGGCCATGAAGTAAGCGTAAAAACTATAGCTAAATTTTATAAACATTATTCACAAAGAATTTTTATAGATTCATCTGATGCAAGTGAGTCTGATGAATTAAAAGATCTAGGATATGAGTTGCATATTGGTGATTTAGTTATGAACAGTCTTGATAAAAAAAATGCACTTGCTAAGACAATCATTGATAAACTTGAATCAAAATAAATGAATGTCTCTGCATTTATACCGATTAAAAAGTTTTCATCTTCAAAGAATCGACTAGCAAAAATTATTAGTTCATCTGAACGAGAAATTTTAGCTGCCTCAATGGCAAAAAAAACCATTGATACTTTAAACAATTCTAAAATCTGTAATTCAATAACAGTTGTTACAAATGACAGTAACTTACACCTAGATCATTCAAATTCATATTTTACGAACTCATCATTAAACGATGGTTTGAATGAAGCTATTTATACGCAAACAACCAATGACATTATTTTGATCATGCATGCAGATCTTCCCAGAATAAATGAACGAGATCTTCATGAGTTAGCTCATTCCTTTGACATGAAAAAAGTTAGTATTATTTCTGATCTTTTGAGGCAGGGCACAAATTGTTTGATGTTTAATTCAGCAATTTCCTTTGATCTAAAATTTGGATTCAATAGTTACAATCTTTTTACGCATGAATTTAAAAATAATGGATTAAATTATCAGGACATTTCGATTGAAAGCCTTCAAGATGATCTTGACTCCGAGGAAGATTACTTCAAACTAATTAAATACATTAACAGTTAGATCGTTGAAAATTCAAGAACAGTCAAACCAAACCTTAAAGCAATTAATTGCTTCTGGATCAATTGAATTTTCTAAATTAAGTTCCTTAGCTAATATTTGTTTATCTGATACTTTGATAAAAGCCTCTTTCGATAAGAAAACAGCACATTATAAAAATTTATTAACGTATTCTCCAAAGGTTTTTATCCCTTTAACATTTTTATGTCGCGATGTTTGTCATTACTGTACCTTTGCTCAAACTCCTAAAAAAGTTGAATCACCTTATTTATCAATTGATCAAGTCATTTCAATTGCTAAAGAGGGCGAGGCTAACGGTTGTTATGAAGCCTTATTTACACTGGGTGATAAGCCGGAATTGAGATACAGAGCAGCAAGAGAGTGGTTGTTAGATAATGGTTATGAGACAACAAATGATTATTTGGCTGCATGTGCTGAAGCTGTATTAAATGAGACATCTCTTGTACCACATTTAAATCCTGGTTGCTTGACTGTTGATGAAATTACTAAACTCAAACCCCTAAGTGGCTCTATGGGGCTGATGGTTGAGTCTTTATCATCTCGACTTACTGAAAAAGGTAACCCGCACTATGGATCTCCAGACAAAGATCCTCTTTTCAGAATGAAGACTTTGGAGGAAGCTGGAAAACAAAAGGTTCCTTTTACCACTGGAATATTAATAGGAATAGGTGAAACAAGGTTGGAGCGCTTAGAGTCATTGCACAAAATAGCTGAATTGCATCTCACACATAACCATATCCAAGAGGTGATAGTCCAGAATTTTAAAGCAAAGCCTAATACATTGATGGCAAATGCTAGCGAACCATCATTTGATGAGCTTATGTGGACAATTGCAATGGCCAGATTGATCTTGCCTGGTGATATTAGCCTGCAGGTCCCACCAAATCTAAATTCAGATTATATTAAACAGCTATCTCAGTCTGGAATAAATGATTTTGGAGGAATATCACCAGTTACTAAGGATTATGTAAATCCAGAGGCACCTTGGCCTGAAATAGAAAAGCTAAATCAAATAGCCTCAATTTCAAATCAATCTCTAGAACCAAGAGCAACTTTGTATCCAAAGTATTTTAATGATCTTGATACCTTTTCAACACCTAGAATTTCCTCCAAGCTACTTCAAATAACTGATTCTAAGTCTCTTATTCGCTCTGATTTCTGGAGGTCAGGAATTAGCAATAAAATACCCTCATATCCTGATGCTGTATTTAATTCTAGTATTCGTCAAACGATTAAAAAAGTTGAAAAAAATCCATCTATTGAGAATATACAGCAGCTCCTTGAGACATCAGATAATGATTTTAAATATGTGACTGATTATGCCAATGATGTTAAATCACAAATGCATGGATCAGATATAACTTTTGTTGTTAATAGGAATATTAACTATACAAATATCTGCTCTTTTAAATGTAATTTTTGTGCCTTTTCCAAAGGCAGGGGGCATGATGACCTAAGAGGCAAACCATATAATATTTCACACGAAGAGATTATTCGAAGAACAAACGAAGCAATTGATAGAGGTGCTACGGAAGTCTGTTTACAGGGCGGAATACATCCAAAATATTCTGGTGAAACCTATCTTGAAATTGTGAAGGCAATTAGATCAGCCTCACCGTCAATTCATATTCATGCCTTTTCTCCTTTAGAAATTGATCATGGTAGAAAAACTTTAAATATTTCTGCTAAAGAGTTTCTTTTAGAGTTAAAAAAAGCAGGATTGAACTCACTCCCAGGAACGGCTGCAGAAATTTTGCATGATGATATAAGAAAAATTATTTGCCCCGATAAACTTACTAGCAAACAATGGGTCAAAATTATTGAAACTGCTCACTCTGTGGGATTGCCTACAACATCAACAATGATGTTTGGTCACATAGAGAGAACCGCCCATGTTGCTCATCATTTATTAGAGCTTTTAAACCTACAAAAGAGAACTAATGGTATAACAGAATTTGTTCCTTTGCCCTTTGTTGCAGATGAGGCGCCAATCTTTAGGCGCGGCCAAGCTAGACCCGGACCCACATTCAAAGAAACAATTTTGGTTCATTCTGTTGCAAGAATTTTACTCCAAGGCCAGATTAATAATATTCAAGGTTCTTGGGTAAAAATGGGTCTTCCAGGGTTAAAATTTCTATTGTCTTCTGGGATAAATGACATTGGAGGAGTTTTGATGAATGAATCAATTACAAGGTCTGCCGGTGCCTCTTTTGGTCAGGAGCTCCGTCTGGAGGAGGTTGTAGGAATTGCAAATGAATTAAACTTAAATTTACATCAAAGAAACACATTGTATGATCCATTAAATAATAACCTTCAAGACTTAATTAGCTTGCAGTCCATCCCTCTCATCTCAATAAATAATGATTATCATCAACCTAAACAATTAATTAATATCAAATGAAAACCAAACTTTTGCATTTATCAGTCATTTTAGTGGGTTACATAGCATGTATTTATTCTATGCTGTTTACTTGGAACCTTTTTCCTGAATCATCGTTAATACTTAAAGTATTTTTTTGTCATATTGAGGCCACAATTTTTATATATTTTTTAAGTGTGATTTTTAAAAACTCAAGTTGGTATGATGCTTTTTGGTCAGTTATTCCTGTTGTTTTAACCATTATGTGTTGGGCAGATATTTCCGCTGAAGGAAATGTCCAAAGAGCATTTTTAATGCATGCATGTTTATTGTTTTGGGCCATCAGATTAACCTATAACTGGATGAGATCATGGGAAGGCTTTTCGCATGAAGATTGGCGCTACATCATGATGAAGGGTAAAACAAAAAATAAATTTCAATACTTCATAGTAGATTTTGGTTCTATACATCTCATTCCAACAATCTGTGTTTACATAGCACTACTTCCAATGATTTATGCTCTTGCTTATTCAGGTAACGAATTAAATAATTTGGATATATTGGCTGCTTTTTTGGCTATAACAGCAGTCATCATTCAAATCGTTTCTGATCAGCAAATGTATAATTTTAGAAAAAATCTTGCTGAGCCCAAAACCATGAAATCAGGTCTATGGTATTACTCACGTCATCCAAATTATTTCGGAGAAATACTATTTTGGTTCAGTCTCTTTGTTTTTGCTTTGGCAACAAATTTAACCTATGCATGGCTTTTAATAGGCTCTTTAATTATGTACGCTTTGATTGCGATTGCGTCAGTATCAATGATGGATAAACGTTCATTAGAAAGACGCTCAGACTTTAGTGAATATATGGATTCAACCCCAGCTATTTTTATAAATATTTTTAAGAGAGGATAGACGATGAAAAATTTAATATCGTTCTTTGTATTATTTGTGCTCATTAATCCCATTTTTGCAGATGGCTTAAAATCTCAATTAATTAATGACTTACAAGGCGTTATGACAAAGGTTACTGACTGGAGGCATCATTTTCACCAGTATCCAGAACTCTCAAACAGAGAATATAAAACACAAGAATCAATAGTTGAGGCATTAATTGAGATGGGTCTTGAGCCAAATACAGACTATGGTATCACTGGGGTTACTGCATTTATTAGAGGACAAAACCCAGGTCCGTTAATTGCACTTAGAGCTGACATTGATGGTTTGCCAGTCACAGAAAAGCTTAACCTTCCATTTTCATCGAAAGTTAAAACTACCTATCAAGGAAATGAAGTTGGGGTTATGCATGCATGCGGTCATGATGCCCACATAGCAGTATTGCTTGGAGTCGCTAGCTTTCTATCGAGAAATACTGACAAGTTAAATGGAGATATTTTATTAATTTTTCAACCGGCTGAAGAGGGTGCTCCAGAGGGGGAAGAAGGTGGCGCTGAACTAATGCTCAAAGAAGGGATTTTTGATGCTGAAACACCAGATGCTATATTTGGAATGCATGTTTCAAATGCAAATCATGGTCAAATTTGGACAAAACCTGGGCCTTTTATGGCATCAGCAGAAGCCTACAGAATTATTATTGAGGGAAAGCAAACTCATGGGTCTCGACCTTGGAATGGTGTTGATCCCATTGTTGTTGCATCAGATATTGTTTCCTCACTTCAGACAATTGTAAGCAGAAGATTAAACCTTCTTGATAGTCAGGCCGTAGTTACAGTAGGTATTATGAAAGCAGGAACGCGAAATAATATTATTCCAGCTTCAGCTTTTTTAGAGGGAACAATACGAACATTTGAAGATTCTTATGCAGATCAAATCCGTGATGAAATTAAGTTAATAGCAGAAAACATTGCTGAAGCCCATCACGCTAAAGCAAATGTGCAGTTTAAAGTTTATGGAGGTTATCCCGTAACTGTTAATGATGATAATTTAGTTAACACCCTCTCATCATCACTATCAGCTGCTGCAAATGGCAATTATTATGAAGCAAAAGTTCCAAGAACTGGAGCAGAAGATTTCTCATTTTTTGCACAAAAAGTTCCAGGATTATTTTTTTATCTTGGTGTAAATCCTGCTGATGTGGAAGAGAGCCCAACTAACCATTCACCATATTTTTATGTTGATGACGCTGCTTTAGACAATGGTGTTAAAGCCTTTGTTTATCTTGTTGAGGATTTTTCATATAATTTTAATAACCAATAATGAAGGAGTAATAGATGGGTTCAATAGAAGTAAAAAGTTTTGTAAATGCGGAGGAAATTAATACTTCATTCAATAATGCAAAAATTGAAGCTGTAAATGTTGGTGGTCAAAGAGTAGTTAGATTGACATTAAAGCCTGGTTGGAAATGGTCTGTAGATGTGAAACCATCAATTGGAACTAATACTTGCCAAGCCTCACATTTAGGAGTAATTATTAGCGGCTCGATTTGTTGTAGACATGATGATGGAACAGAAGCAACTTATACTGCTGGAGATGCATATTCCATTAAGCCAGGTCACGACGCCTGGGTTGTTGGCGATGAGGTCGCCGAAGCTTTTGAGTTTGCAGGAATGTGGGGCGAGTAAATATCAATTAAATATTCTTATTACTGCTAGCATAATCCCGCTAAATATTAGCAATAAAATTATTGGATGTTCTCCAAGTTTATAGGATATTTTTTTTGGTAATATTAATAAGCTTGCTATCGCAACTGAAATAATCCCTATGCCCCAAAGAAGACTTTTGAGTTCACCAAATAATTCTTCAAGCATTATCTAATTTATTCTTTTGGCAGTAATTCGTTTAATCTCTCAACTGAGTCTAAATACTCATTAATCATTCTAAAAATTACATCTTTTACAGACTCAATTTGTTTCACTTGCCCTATGACTTGCCCAGCAGCATTGAATGAAACTTCTTGCGTATTTCCTGAACCTGCATACATAGAGGTGCGTCTCATAGCATCAAAAGTGATCATTCCTTGAAGTGGCATAGGGAGTGGATCAGGATTTTCAGGATTTTCCCATGCTTCAGTCCATTTATTTTTTAGCATTCTTGCAGGTTTTCCTGTCCAAGCTTTGCTTCTAATTGTATCTTCACTGGTTGCATTTAAATAAGAGTCTTTTTCAGCTGGTTGAGCAGCAGCTTCCTCTACAGCAAGCCATAATGAGCCACACCAAACACCTTGTGCTCCAGTAGACATTGCTGCAGCCATTTGACGACCGCTTCCAATGCCTCCTGCAGCTAATACAGGCAAACCATCTACTGCATCAACAATCTGAGGCCATAAGACAATACTACCTATTTCACCTGTATGACCGCCACCTTCACCACCTTGAGCTATTATAAAATCTAATCCAGCTTCTTTGTGAGCAACGGCCTGTTTAATTTTTCCACATAAAGCCCCAATTAACACTCCTTTATCTTGAATTTTTTTAATCATATCTGCTGGAGGAGTACCTAAGGCGTTGGCAATTAATTTTACGTTTGGATGTTTTAATGCTTCATCAATTTGAGGCTCAGCTGTTGCTTCTGTCCAACCTAAGAGACCTCCCTTGGGACCATTAGTTTCTGGGGCTTTAGGTACTCCGTTATCTGATAAAAGCTCTTCAACAAATACTCTATGACCATCAGGTATCATTTTTTGCAAAGATTCTAATAACTGCTCAGGATCTTTTTCATCCATTCCTTCATATTTTTGAGGAATTACTGTATCTACACCATATGGATACTCTCCAATATGCTCATCAATCCAATCAAGCTCTTCCTTCAATTGTTCCGGTGAGTAGCCCACAGCACCGAGAACGCCAATTCCACCAGCTTTACTAACTGCAACAACAACATCCCTGCAATGAGTAAAAGCAAATATAGGGTATTCAATTCCAAGTTTTTTACATATGTCAGTTTTCATCTAATCATTTTAAATTTATAAAAATTAGATTATAGACATTAATGAAAATAATTTGGGAGTATCAACTGGCAAAATTTTGTCAATAATAATAAAGATATATGAATATTTTTTAAAAAATACCCTATGGGTTATAGTGAATTGGTTACAATTTAAAGAAAAATTAAAAAATTATTATGAAATGGGATTATGAATTTGATGTAGTTGTGATTGGTTCTGGTAATGGAGCCTTAACATCTGCTATATGTAGTCACGACGGTGGTGCTAAAACGTTGGTGATTGAAAAAAGTTCTCAATTTGGTGGAACTTCTGCTACATCAGGTGGAGGTGTATGGATTCCAAACAATAGGTATGCAAAAGCTGAAAATGTTGATGATTCTGATCAAGATGCAAGAGATTATATAAATAGCGTTTCACCTGAAGGTAAAATTAAAGATGAACTTGTTGAAACTTACCTTTCCGAAGGTCCAAAAATGATTGATTATCTTCATGAAAATACACAGGTTAAGTATAGAAACTTGCAACATTATCCAGATTACTTTCCAGACAATCCTGGTGGAAAAGCAGGCAATAGATCAATGGAGCCCGAACCAATTAAAGGAACTGAGCTTGGTGATGATCTTAAAAAATTGAGAGAGCAGCACCCTCAAACCGCATTCACCATGGGCCCAATTAATATGAACTTTACCCAGGTAGAGGGTCAACTTCTACTTGGTGCATTGCCTGGATGGAAATCATTATTCGCGAAACTCTTTACTAAATATATTTTAGATATACCCATGAGATTGAAATGGGGTTGGAAAGATAGACGGCTTACTATGGGTAATGCAGGTGTTGCTAGATTAATTTTATCGTTAAAAGATAGAAATGTTGATTTATGGACAGAGACAGCAATGACCGATCTGATTAATGAAAATGGAGCAGTCATTGGTATTAAAGCTACTAAAAATAATAGTGAAATAAATATTAAGGCCAACAAAGGAGTAATTCTTGCATCTGGTGGATTCGAAAAGGATCAAGCTTTAAGAGATCAATATTTACCAAAACCTACAAATATAGAGTGGAGTGCTGCAAATACTTACAATACAGGTGATGCACTTAAGGCTGCTTTAAAATTAGGGGCTGATACACATCAAATGGATACAGGTTGGTGGTCTACAGTTATGAAAGTACCAGGACAAGATAAAGGATGGCTTTCAATGGTAGACAAATCAATGCCAGGAAATTTTACTGTTAATAAGAATGGTGAAAGATTTTCTAATGAATCTCAAAATTATGTTAGTTTTGTAAATGATATGTTTGATAAATATGCAGAGGGAAATCCATGCGCTCCTTGCTATATGGTCTTTGATAGTACATTTAGAAAAAATCGTCCATGTGGACCTCTTCTTCAATCATCCATGCAGCCTGATTCAGCTGTTCCCAAAGAATGGTGGACCCCGTCTTTCTTATCAAAGGGCGAAACATTGGAAGAATTGGCTGAAGTTGCTGGAATAGATGTAAATGGACTTTTGGCTACTCAAGCAAAAGTTAATTCTTATGCAGCAACGGGTAAAGATCTTGATCTGCATAGAGGTGATAGTGTCTATGATAGGTATTATGGAGATCCATCCGTTACCCCAAACCCATGTCTTGCTCCTCTTCAGACAGGCCCGTTTTATTGCATGGTTTTGTATCCAGGCGAAATGGGAACAGCGGGCGGTTTAGTAATAGATACAAATGCAAGAGTTCTCAATAAAGAAGGGAAAGCTATACCCGGTCTTTATGCTTGTGGTAATTGTTCTACTGCTTTGCTACCGACATATCCTGGTCCTGGCTCAACCTTGGGTCCTGCTATGACTTTTGGTTACTTGGCAGCAAAAGACATTACTGGCTCAAACTTCTAAATATGGATTTTTCCAACAAAACAGCTTTAATCACAGGCTCAGGTCAGGGTGTTGGAGAGGGTATAGCTAGAGCCCTTGCATCACATGGTGCAAACGTTTGCTTGGTTGGAAGAACTTTTTCAAAAGTTGAAGCTGTTGCTAATGATATCAATCAAAAGGGCGGTTCGGCAGTTGCTATTGAGTGCGATGTTAAGAACATTGAATCAATTAATAATTCAATCAAGATCAGTCTTTCGAAATTTAACTCTTTAAATATTTTAGTGAATAATGCACAAGAAGTACCACTGGGGAATATTCTAGATGTAACGGATGAATCATTTATTGATGGTTGGAATTCTGGTCCCTTAGCTACATTCCGTTTTATGAAAGCTTGTCACCCGCATCTTAAAGGAGACGGGAAAATTATTAATCTAGCTAGCTCCTCAGCATTAAGACCGGATTCAGGTTCGTATGGAGCTTATGCGGCCGTTAAGGAATCAATTCGATCGTTGTCGAGGGCAGCTGCAGTTGAGTGGGGTCCAGATAATATTTTAGTAAATTGCATAATGCCTCTAGCAAAATCAACTGGCATGGATTGGTGGATGAATGAATATCCTGATGAGGCAAATGAATTTCTTAAAACTATTCCATTAGGCAGGGTAGGTGACTGCACAGATGACATAGGTGAAGCTGTTTGCCATATCCTGTCTGATGGCATGAACTATATTACTGGTTCTACCATCATGCTTGATGGCGGCCAAGCATTTCTGAGGTAGAAGGCATATGGATAAATTACAAAAATTAATTGACATTGAAGAGATTAAAAATCTTAAGCATAAATATTTTAGAGCGATTGATATGGCTGATTTTGATTTACTAGATAATGTTTTTTCAAAAGACATAACCATCGATTATCGTGGTGGTACATATAGATGGGAATCTGAAGGAAAAGAAACTATTAAGGAAAGTCTTAAATATGCCTTTCATAATCAGACAGCTGCCATGCATACCGCCCATCATCCTGAAATAGAAATACTATCTGAAGCAGAAGCGCAAGGTAAATGGTATCTACAAGATATTTTTTACAATTTTGATTTGGGTAGCGTTACCCAAGGCACAGCCCTTTATGAAGATAAATATATTAAAGTGAATGATCAATGGTTGATTCAACACTCAGAATACGATCGTATATGGGAACAGGTATCACCAATAAATCCTGCTGATAAATTTACAACAATTCTTTTAAAAGAAAAGGGAATTCAAAAATAGGAGCAAGTATGAAAGAGATGGTTCAGTCTGCATTGGATAACTATGTTTTAGCTTACAAGAATAATGACAAAGATTTATTTAAAAGCCTTTGGGATGATGAGGCTGTATTTGAGGATCCTGTGGGCGCAGATCCATGCAATGGAATTGAAGCCATATGTGCTTTTTGGGACTTTGGTCACAGCGAAGGAATGCAAATAACTCCAACCAAGGTTGAAACTGTTATTTGCTCAAATGAAGGAATTTTAAAGGCTGTCATGGAAGTACGAAATATAAATGATAACTCAGGAATGGATATATCTATAGTAGACCACTTTGTTGTTGACGGAAGAGGAAAAATTACCAGCGGCAGAGCTTTTTGGGACGAATCTTCAATCTCCCAGCCTAAAAATGTTAATACAATTGAGATTAATGTTGATGATTTTAAAGATAGGGGCTAAGGATTAATCTTTTATGAATTTAAGCGTCAATTTAAATAAAATTGCTTTAATCAGAAACTCTAGAGGCAATAATACACCCTCATTAATAGATTATGCAGAACAATGTATCGACCTCGGGGTTGATGGCTTAACCCTTCATCCAAGACCAGATCATCGTCATGCAACTTCTGAGGATGCTATTTCAATTTCTGAAATTTGCAAGAATCATGATATTGAATTTAACTTAGAGGGCAATCCATTTTCCCTGCCTGATGGAGATTTTATTGGTTTTAAGGAACTATGCATTCAAGCATCCCCCAATCAAGTTACTCTAGTCCCAGATGATCTTCTGCAAATCACGTCTGATCATGGATGGCAACCAGGTTTTCATGACGATAAATTGCAAATTTTCCTTGATTCTTTAAAAGGTTTAAATATCAGGACAAGCTTATTCATAGATGCAAATATCAACTCGGTTAAATACGCATCAGAAATTGGCTTTGATAGAATTGAAATTTATACAGGGCCATTTGCAAATTATTTAGCAAATGAAGATCTTATAAACTTCGAAATATGCAAAAATGAAATTTCTGAGTGTATCAATGTTGCTGATGAATTGAAATTGGGAATTAATGCTGGGCATGATTTAAACTTAGATAATCTTGCGCATTTAATTGAATGCGGATCAATTGATGAGGTCTCAATTGGCCACGCAATTATTACAGATGCATTGAAATTTGGTTTCGATGACACCATAATAAAATACATTAAATCTGTAAGGAAAAACTAATGTCCATTGAAGAAAAAATTAAAGATCAAATTAAAGACAATAAAATTTTAATCTACATGAAAGGCTCACCATATGAACCTAAGTGTGGTTTTTCGGCAAGGACAATTCAATCATTGATTGACTGTGGTGCCGAGTTCTCATATGTGGATATCCTTGAAAACCAAGAAATACGACAAACTCTTCCAAATATCTCGGATTGGCCCACTTTTCCTCAGGTTTTTGTCAGTGGTGAGTTGATAGGCGGCTGCGATATTATTTCAGAAATGCATGAGTCAGGAGAACTTCAAAAGCTCATAAATCAAGCTATTTCATAGCTAATCAACCAAAATCCTTTAACATCGCTTTTAGTTCAAGCGTATGTTGTTCTTCCTCGCCAATCATACTTCTGGCGTACTCTTCTAGATAGACAGACGCATCTGCAACACTCGCAAGTAATTTTTTATACAAACTTAAAGCATGCAACTCATGCTCAAGCCCCTCCTCAAGAATGTCTTTAATCGAGTGTCTATGAGTTTCTTCAATCTTCGCAACTTTTAGACTGGGGTGACCATCAAGTCCAACCAATAATTCTCCAGCCTGTTGTGCATGCACCATTGATTCATTAGCTTGTTCTTTAAGAAATGTCACAATTGGTAGCCTATAAGGGCCAGATACCATTAGTGAGGAATGCGTATATCTAACAACTCCAGCTAACTCATATTCCATTATCTCATTTAATATGTCGCAAACGTGATTGGTATCCATCTGTTTCATTTCCATAATATTTCCTTTATTAAGTGTTAATAGGTGCTACTTTATAATTGTTTTATAATAATGTAAATGACTGATTTAAGGTATTTTTTTAATGATAATCATTATCACTATGGTATTTATTCTCATTTATGAAATTATGTAGACATGCAAATTATTAGAGGCGATGATTACCAATCATGGGTATACTCAAATCAAGAGGATTTAGTTGTTGTTGATCCGTGGCTAACAAAAAAACAAGTATTCCCAAAATATCATTGGCTGCTAAGTCGAGAATCTACGCAAGATGCATATCTTATAAAAAATAACCTTGTTAAAAAAGTTACTCATATCATTATTACAGCTCATTTTTCTGACCATCTAGATTTAGATTCATTAAAACTTTTTAACAATGATATACCTATATATACAACCTTAGAAGCTTCAAAAGTTTTAGCGGCAGCTGGTTTTATCAATATAACAGTAGTTAATATTGATGACGAATATATGCTCAACTCATTTAAATTAAAAATTTTTAAAGCAGGCAATCCATACAATAGTACAACTTTTGCATACTCGCTTAGCAATACAAGGGCCAAGGTTTTTCATGAACCCCATATGTTCAATAACAAAACAGTGGTTGATAAGGTTGATGCATGCATTGTCACTGTTGATATGGTGAAGGTCTTTGGGCTAGTGCAAGTTTCTATGGGTCTTAATCAAGCAAGATTGGTTAAATCAAAACTAAATGCAAAATACTTTATTCCAACAGGAATAGCTCCCAATCGAACAAAAGGCTTTATAAGTTATTTTTTAGGTATAAAAGAGTTCTATAAGGAAACTGGCTTGATACCCGCTAGTTGCCAGCAAGTCGGTGATTCGCTTAGTTTGTAGAACGAGCATTAAAATCAAAATCATTAATAATTTTACAAAATACTTCAGCGGTAACCATGGCATCATATGCTGCGCTATGCGCTTCCTCGTTATCATAAGAAATATTTAATTCTTTACAAACTCTTGCCAATACAGTTTGTTTGGTTGCAAGGACTCCTAAGCTGACAGTATCAATTAATGAAAATGGGTGAAATGGTGATTTCTTTATATTATTTCTTAAGCAGGCCTCTAGCAGAAAGCTATGATCAAAAAAGGCATTGTGCCCTACAAGAATAGCCCTAGAGCATTCATATTTATTCTTGTGCTTGTTGATAATTTTAAAGATTGAATCAAGTGCAAACTTCTCGTCAACAGCAACCCTCAAAGGATGATTTAAATCTAGCTTTAGAAATTCCAAGGCGTCATCATCAACCAACAAATCTTGAAATGGTTCTATATGAAATCTATGAGATTCACCTAACACCAGCATTGAATTTACCTCATCAATAAGCTGAATCGCTATTTCCAAAATAGCATTTTTTTTTGAATTAAACCCTCCAGTCTCTAAATCTACAACCACCGGTAAGAATTTTCTAAACCTATCTTTTAACATTTGTGCCCTTTAATATGCACGTATAATATAAACGAAAATTTAATATAAATATGATTTTTAAAGATATAACAGATTTAAATTTTAACGGAGTTAATATTTCCGCTCATCATGAGTTTAATCATGAAAAAGTTTATTATTATGAAGACTCAAAAGCTGGGCTTAAGTCCTTAATAGCAATTCACAGCTCCACAAAAGGCCCCGCAATAGGCGGCTGTAGATTTAGACAATATGATACCTTTGATGCGGGCTTGACTGATGTTTTGCGATTATCTCGAGGCATGACAGATAAGAATAAGGTCGCACAAATTCCATTTGGCGGGGGCAAAGCTGTAATATTTAAAGATGGCGTAAAATCTGATGCTTTACTCGCAGCGTTTGCTGATTTCTTGAATCTTTTAGAGGGCTCTTATATATCAGCTGAAGATATAGGAATAACCCTTGAAGATATCCAGTTTATAAAAAAATATAGTAATTTTGTTTTCGACAATGTTGATCCTGGGCCTTTTACAGCAAAGGGATTATTCTTTTCAATAGAACAAGCCATAAAGACACACCTATCTGAAAACATTGAAGGAAAAAAAATTGCAATACAAGGAGCCGGAAGTGTCGGAAAAAAACTTGCTGAATATCTCGCAAAAGCAGGTGCAAATGTTTTTATATCTGATATTGATAAATCAAAGCTTGAGGCCATTAATGATAATAATATTACATGTATTGATGACGCCTTTACATTCGATTGCGATTTATTAGCTCCCTGCGCAGTAGGAGGAATATTCACAAAGACTTCTATTAAAGATCTTAATTGTAAAATTATTGCTGGTGGCGCTAATAACCAACTTCTTAACGCGTCTGTTGCAGATGATTTGCATAAACGCGGAATACTCTTCATACCTGATATCTTAATAAATTCAGGAGGAGTTATAGGCTTGACTAAAGATTTTTTAAATCGTGATGAAACTAAAACAGAAGAAGCATTGAAAGAAATAGCTTACAGAGTTAGAGAGGCGATAATTTTATCTAAAGAAAAATCAATTTCTATAAATGAAACTCTTAACAGAAACGATTTATAGTTGTTTTTTTAACTTTTCGATATCTTCAGCATTAATATATTTTTCAGTTTTTTGTGATTCAAGCATCTCTAACTGAAGTTTTTTTAATGATGTAGAGCTACCAATATTCCTATTTTTCAATTTTTGATTTATAGAATCGGCAATACTTAAATTCTCAAGAATGCTTTTATTCATTTTAGATTTTTTCTTCTTTCGCAGATCTAACTCTATCTTTAGATCAAAAAAATGACTTGAGCTATTTCTTGCGATCAAAGATTTTTCTTCATCAATGGCAATTAATTCTATACAGTCAACGGGACATGGTTCAATGCATAGTTCACACCCCGTGCATAAATCGTTAATCACGTTATGCATCAAGTTAGCTGCACCCGCAATAGCATCAACAGGGCATGCGTCAATGCATTTAGTGCAACCAATGCAATCTTCTTCAACAATTTGAGCAACTTGAAACTTTAAGTCAGGTCCATAGTTATGATCAAGTGGCAAGGAATCTCTATTTAAAATATCAGAAATCCGATCAAGCGTTGTCTGTCCACCAGGCACGCATCTATTATGAGGGGATCCATTGGCGATTTCTTCTGCATAAGGCCTACAACCAGGAGTATCACAACGACCACATTGAAATTGAGGTAATTCAGCGTTAATTAACTCAATTAAGTTGCTCATTAGGGTTACTCAACAACTCCTAGTTTCCTTTGCAATTTTGCATTTGAGGTTGTGTATCCAAACGGAACTCTTTCGCCTGGAAAATTTCTTTGATATGCCTTTTGAACAGCAAGTGTAGTTTCATGGAATCCACATAATATTAAATCTAATTTACCAGGGTAGTCATTGATATCTCCTACAGCAAAAATACCATCTCGATTTGTTTGAAAATTTTCGGTATTAACTGAAATTTTTTTTGATACCAAATCAAGTTCCCACTGAAGGATTGGGCCCAGTTTTTTATTGAGACCAAATAAAAATAATAGCTCATCAGCATCATGCGTAATACATTCTTTGGTATCAAAATTTCTTAATGCCACGCCAGTAACTTTATCCTCGCCTATTATTTCATCAATTTGAAAAGGGGTCATGAGATTAACTTCACCACTTTGAACCAGCTCTCTCATTTGCGCTTCTGTATGTTGAGCTCCTCTAAATTGATCTCTGCGATGAATTAAATTTACCGATTTCGCAATCTTCGCCAGCTCAACTGTCCAATCTAGAGCAGAGTCACCACCGCCAAAAATAAACAAATTTTTATCTTTATATAGATCTTTAGATTTAACTGCATAACTAACACCATTACCTAAAAATTTATCTGGATCTTCAATATTTGGCGGTCTCCTCGGTTCAAATGATCCAGCTCCAGCTGCAATAAATATATTTTTAGTTATACATTCTATGCCTTCATTGGTTTTTACTAACCATGTCGTAATAGCATCTTCCATAGAGTGAACTTCAATCGACTCTACTCTTTGAGACAGATGTAAATCAAAATCAAATGGCTTGATTTGTTCCATTAAAGCATCTACATGCTCTTGGGCTGTTTGATTTGGCACGCCTGGAATATCATATATTGGTTTTTCTGGATAAAGTTCAGAGCATTGACCTCCAACTTTATCTAAATTATCAATCAGCGTGCATTTAAGACCCAATAATCCTGCTTCAAATACAGTAAAGAGACCAACGGGCCCAGCTCCAATAACTAATATATCTGTTTCATTTTTCATTTAATTTTTTGTCCCGGTTTTGCTCCTATATCAGGAGAGAGTACAAAAATCCCTCCATCTGAATCACTAGCGGCCAAGATCATACCCTCAGATAATCCAAATTTCATTTTTCTAGGCGCTAGGTTATATACCATTACGACTAATTTGCCCTCTAATTGGGAGGGCTCATAAGCTGATTTTATTCCAGCAAACACATGTTTTTTTCCCAAATCACCCAAATCTAATTTGATTGATAGTAATTTATCAGCTCCTTCAACATACGAAGCTTCTTGTACTTTTGCAACCCTAAGATCAACTTTCATAAAGTCATCAATTTGAATAATATTATTATTTTCTTCGTTCATCTTTTCTTCCTTTTTGTAAAAATCTTGAATGTTTAATGGCTTAATTCTTTCAAGTATTGGTTTGAATTTATTGATTTCAACATCAATTAAATCCTTATCTAGATTTTCTATACTTAGGTCATTAATATTGAGCATTCGTAACATTTGCTGACATAATTTTGGTGTTACGGGCGATAGCAAAATACATAAATTTTTAAAAACATTTACTGCTGTGGTTGCAACAATAAGTGCTTCCGCTTGATCAAGTTTCCAAGGAGCGCACTCATTAATAAATCTATTTGTATTATCTGCAATCTCCATAATCAATTTAGTAGCTTTAGAAAATTCTTTTTCTTCATAGTGCTGAAGTATTTTGTGAATATTTTCTTTAGATTTTTCAAAATGCTCTTTATGCATTTCCTTGCCTAAACGATTATTATTTTTTGCAATAAATGGAGCTGATCTACTAAAAATGTTCGAAAATTTTCCAACTAAATCTGAATTTATTTTTTTAGCTAGATCCTCAAGATTTAGGTCTAAATCTTCAATTTTAGAGTTTAATTTACTGGCGAAGTAATATCTCAGCAATTCAGGATCGCAAGCATCAGCAAATTGATCTGCCGTGATGAATGTGCCTTTTGATTTTGACATTTTTTCCCCATTAACAGTCACAAAACCATGGACATGAATACTGTCTGGAAGTTTATATTTTGAGCCCATTAAAAGTGCAGGCCAAAACAATCCATGAAAATATGTAATATCTTTTCCAATAAAATGATGTATTTCATATTCTGAATTTTTATCCCATAAATCTTCTAAAGATAGAGAATTTTTATTAGCCCAATTAGCAGCTGATGCTAAATAACCTATTGGAGCATCAACCCAGACATAAAAATACTTTTCTGTTTCATTGGGTATTTTAAATCCAAAGTAGGGGGCATCTCTTGAGATATCCCAGCTCTTTAATTCACCATCAAGCCACTCAGATAATTTTCCTACTATAGGTTTTTGTATAACTGATGTATCTAGAAATTTTTTAAGATCATTTGTTGCTTTACTCAAATCAAAAAAAACATGCTCAGTTTTTTTTGTAATTGGACTAGTTCCAGACAACGAAGATTTTGGGTTGATAATTTCTGTAGCAGAGTAGGTTGCCCCACACTCATCACAACCATCTCCATACTGATTTTTTGCTGAACATTTGGGGCAGTTTCCAATGACATACCTGTCTGCTAAAAACATTTCTTTCTGCTCGTCAAAGCATTGCTCGATCTCTTCTTTGTATATATATCCAGATGATTTTGCATCAAGGTATATTTCAGTCACCAGGTCTTCATTTTCTTTAGAGTGAGTTGAGTGGTAATTGGTATACTCAATAGCATACTTAGCAAGGGATTCCTGATGATTTTTTTTTATTTGATCTATGAATTCAGTTGGCTCTAGACCCAATTCATCTGCCTTCATCATTATTGGTGCTCCATGTGCATCATCGGCACAAAAAGTTAAAACTTCATGGTTTATAAGTGTCATAAAACGGGCCCAAATATCTGTTTGGATATGCTCTAAAATATGACCAACATGAATTTCTCCATTGGCATATGGAAGAGCATTCGTTACGATTATTTTTCTTGATTTATTAATTTTTGAGACCCAATTTAACTTCTAATCGAGTATTATAAGTCAAAACATTATATCAATGGGCATCAAACAAATAATAGCTGTAGCTTCAGCAAAAGGTGGCGTAGGCAAATCTACTATTTGTGCTAATTTAGCATCGCATTTTGCAAAAGATTTTAAAGTTGGAATTCTTGATGCTGATATTTATGGACCTAATCAGCACATCCTTTTTAATGTCTCAGACTCCAAGCCAGAAGTGAAAACTATAGATAATAAAAAATTATTTATACCCATTGAGATAAACAAAATTTTTTTAAATAGCATGGGATTTATTCTTGATAATGATAAAGCTGCTATGTGGAGAGGTCCGATGTTAAGTGGAGCCATTAAACAGCTCAAGGATTTAACGCAATGGGGTGATCTAGATTATTTATTTATTGATATGCCTCCTGGTACTGGAGATGCATACTTAACTGTCGCCGCAGAAATAAAACCTAATTATGTTGTCTTGGTTACTTCTCAGAGCAGGCTGGCTGTTCAAGATACAATTAAGTCTAAAGTAATGTTTGATAAACTCAAGATACCAATTGTTGGGGTAATTGATAATATGTCCTATTCAATTGATCCGCATTCTGATAAGCAAATTTCTGATTATCCGCCATTAAATATTGCGAGTGAAGTTGGTCTTAATGTATTAGGATCCATTCCAAGATCAAAAGATTTAGCTGATTTTAATCCAAATCAGTTATCGCATTTCTTTGGGCCTATTTATAAAGAGTTGTTGAATACCACATCATGAAATTAAATAAATTTAATCTTGCTTTTTTATTTTTTATTTTAAGCATTCATGCTGTTGCTGCAGATGATCCATTTGAAGATTACAATCGTAAAATATGGGCTTTCAATGAATTTCTTGATGATAGTTTTGCTAAGCCAACTGCTGAAATTTATACGTCCATTGCACCTGACTTTGTGGAGGTGGGAATTAGCAATTTCTTTAGAAATTTAAATGAGCTAGATAATACTGCCAATCAATTGTTACAAGGCAAGCCTTTGCTTGCATTGAATGACTTTTCAAGATTCCTAATAAATTCAACTCTTGGTTTAGGAGGTTTTATAGATGTTGGATCAAGTTTTGGTCTCGAAAGACATGACGAGGATTTTGGTCAAACATTAGGGGCTTGGGGTGTTTCACCAGGACCTTTTTTAATGATTCCAATATATGGGCCATCTACTCCGCGTGGACTTGCAGGTAGAAGCGTTAGCTCAGTTCTAAGTGGTACATTTGCTATCAAGGAGACAGATGTAAGGCTTGGAATTGCAGCTCTTGATGCCTTAGAGACTCGAGCGAGATACCTAGAGGTTGAAACGCTTATCATAGGAGACAGGTATTCGTTTATAAGAGATTCTTACATGCAGTATCAAGAATTTGAATCTAGTAATGGAGAAAATCAACCTGATGATTTTGTAGATGACATGGATGATTTTTTATTAGATTGAGGTTTAGACCAAAGCGATTAAATCATCCCTTGTGGTTTCTAGGTTATTATTTTGCATTGTTTCGAGAACTAAGGCTCTATAGGCTTTAGCATTTTTTAACCCGCGATTTAAACCAAATATATGCTTGAGCGTTCTTGATAGGGGATGTCCCAAATCAACTTGCAGCAAGCAATATTGTAAATACTTTTCTAATATAGCTTTTCTATCGTCCCCCAAATCTTCCTTATCAAAAATAGCTGAATCGACATTACTTACAATCATAGGGTTGTCATATGGACTTCGTCCGAGCATTACGCCATCAACCTTTTTTAAATGCTGCAATGACTCATCAATATCTTTGATTCCTCCATTTATTACGATCTCTAACTTAGGAAATTCTTTCTTGAGTTGATATACATTTTCGTATTTTAAAGGAGGGATTTGCCTGTTTTGTCTTGGAGTTAGTCCTTTTAGAATTGCAACTCTAGCATGAACAATAATCGTTTTAAGGTCGGGATTTATGATTTTAGAGACAAAATCGTTCAAAAAATTAATATCATCTCTATCATTGACGCCTATTCTACATTTAACGGTTATAGGAATTGTTGTGGCTGCTTGCATAGCTTCCAAACAGTCTTTTACTAATTCTGGATCTTGCATGAGACATGCTCCAAAAGAGCCTTTCTGCACTCTTTCAGACGGGCACCCTACATTCAAATTTATTTCATCATATCCAAGTGATGAGCATATTTTTGCACACTCCGCGAGTTCATTTGGATCAGATCCACCCAACTGAACCGCTACTGGATGCTCAATTTCTTTATTAAAGTTTAACTGTTCAAGACAGCCACCATGAACGATTGCCCCAGTTGTAACCATTTCCGTATATAAAAGAGCCTTTCTTGTAATTAAGCGAAATAAAAATCTGTCATGTATATCCGTGCACTGCATCATCGGAGCAATACAGAATTTATGGCTTAATGGCATTAAATTATAAAAATGTAACTACTGATATAAACCCTACAATGCTGAGCACAATAGTATAAGGTATGGCCATAATCACCATTCTCATGTAAGAAAGATTAATTAAAGGAGCCAGAGATGAGGTTAAAAGAAATAAAAAGGCTGCTTGGCCATTCGGTGTTGCAATGCTCGGAATGTTTGTTCCAGTGTTAATAGCGATAGCCAGTTTATCAAATTGATCTCTAGATATAATATTCATATCTAACGCATCTTTGATCTCATTTATATAAATTGTTGCAACGAAAACATTATCACTTATCGCTGAAAGAACTCCGTTGGCCACAAAAAATATTGGAGCTTGGTTGCTGGCCTCTTGAGCTAAGACATATGTAATTATTGGTGTAAATAGTTGTTGATCTGCTATCACACTCACAACTCCAAAAAATACAACTAATAATGCTGTGAATGGGAGGGCTTCTTTAAACGCATCACCAAGGTCATGTTCGTGGGTAATACCTTTAAATGATGTTAAGAGAATGATTACACCCAACCCAATGATTCCAACTGCCGCTAAGTGAAGAGCTAAAGCGATAATCAAGAATACACCTACAAGCATTTCAATATAAAGTTCTAATTTACTCTCATCAGTTCTTTGAGAAATTTCATAAGTATTGTAATCATGAAATATATTTTTAACTCTGTGAGGCAAATGATTTCCAAATCCACAAATACTAAGTTTTTCTACAGCAAAACAAGTAATCATTCCTGCAATAAATACTGGAACAGTTATGGGAGCCATTTTTATCATAAATTCAATAAACTCCCAGCCTGCAACATTTGCAATAAGAAGATTTTGAGGCTCTCCAACAATTGTGCAAACCCCGCCCAATGCTGTGCCAACAACACCATGCATAATTAAATCTCTGAGAAAAGCTTTAAAACTCTCCAAGTCTTCAATGCCAATCTCATTGAGAGAGCTATCATCAAGATGATCATGTGCTGATGTAGAGAATGCTAGCCCAGAATTTGCTAAATGAAAGATTCTATAAAAACCTACCGCCACAGCTATGAGGACTGCTGTGACTGTCAGCGCATCAAGAAAGGCTGATAAGAAAGCTGATACAAAACAAAACATTAGTGATAATTTTGTTTTTGAATGAATGGTAAGGAGTAATTTTGTAAAAATTGTAAGCATTAAATTTTTCATGAAATAAATGCCTGCAACCATAAAAACTAATAGCAGAATTACCTCAAGGTTATGTTCAATTTCATGAAGTAGTGAGTATGAATTAGTTAATCCAAGAAATAATGCTTGAATTGTTATTAAACCGCCAGGTTGTAGAGGGTAACATTTTAGGGCAAGTGCAAGAGTGAATATAAATTCTAATAAAATCATCCATCCAACAATGAATGTTCCATTCAAGCCCATTGCATTTAAAATTAACAAAGTCATGGGATTAATTACTAAAAACGCTATGATGGTATTTTTGTACCAGTCAGGTGAGTTACCTAGAAACATTTTGTATAAGTCATTCATCATATTTAAATCCTAATTCAAATGAAATTAATCAGAGAGCTTCACGAAACATTAAAAGAAGATTCTAAGTTAATTATATTTTGCGATAACAAGATTTTATATGATCAGGCTGAAAATACTTATAGTTTTGAAATAAAAGATTTAAATTTAACAAATCAATTAAGCCCCTTTTTAGCTATAGCGGTTATTGATAGTTGCTATGTGTATGTTCTAGATATTAAAAAAGATCAAAATATTTTGGGTCTATTTATGGATCCTGATGTTGTGCAATTTATAGATTTAAGACAAATGCTAGGTGTATTAGATCAAGCTAGTTTCTTAACTCTATCACGTGCAACAATTCTTAAAACATGGTTAGCAAATAATGGATTTTGTAGTATTTGCGGCAATCAAAACTTATTTAATGAAAAAGAGGGCGCTTTTGAATGCTCATGCAATTCAGCTCTAAAATATCCTACTCTATCTCCTTGTATCATTACCTTAATTCACGATGAAGATCAGATCTTGCTTGGAAGGAGTAGATTCTTTCCTGCTAACATGTATAGCACTCTTGCTGGTTTTATTGAAGCTGGTGAAAATGCTGAAGAAGCTTTAATTAGAGAGGTAAAAGAGGAGGTTAATGTTGAGATTACAAATATCAAATATTTCTTGTCTCAATCATGGCCATTCCCAGCTCAACTGATGCTAGGCTATTTTTGTCAATATGAAAAGGGTGAGATTATTTTAAATGATGCTGAGCTTGAAGATGCAAGGTGGTTTAATATTCATGAATTGCCTATTATTCCACCCGAAGCATCTATCTCTGGACAACTTATTCGTTTTTATATCGAGGATCGTTTAAAGCTCTAGTAGGCTTTGGTGCTGGCGTAGGCGCAGGAGTTGGTGCTGGCGTAGGCGCAGGAGTTGGTGCTGGCGTAGGCGCAGGAGTTTTATATGAAGACGTTGAAGTGCCGTCATTGAATGTGTTTCCATCGACATCTTCAGTTTGTTTTTTTGTTTTGCTAACTTGAGCAGATTTGCCACTTGTTTTTTCGATTTTCTTGGGCGGTATAACAATTGGTTTTGAGGCTGTTTTATTAACAGGTTTCTTTGGATTATTTGTTCTACCTTTGTTATTAGGCCTTACGTTTCTGTTGTTATGTCTATTTTCATTTCTGGTATTTT
>Ga0255777_10001057_pt1 | contig 26324 bp, 10 predicted proteins | sample 101ome_15_FD_179975 | JGI IMG/M metagenome (GOLD analysis project Ga0255777, IMG submission 179975) | Coastal salt marsh microbial communities from the Groves Creek Marsh, Skidaway Island, Georgia - 101402AT metaG (version 2) | ecosystem: Environmental > Aquatic > Marine > Intertidal zone >... | reverse complement strand
AAAACAACGATGAAAAAAATATATGACGACTACCGCTAGAACCGAGCTCGAGCCGACGCGCGTCACGACGTCTTGCGTCGCACTTCTCGACAGAAATTCGCGACGTCGGCGGCGAATTCCGCCGGTTCCTCGATGTAGAGCCAATGGTCGCAATTTTCGTAAAACTTGACTCGGGCGTTTTTCATGAGCTCGCCGACGCGCGCGACTCCCTCCCACGGGAAGATTTTACTCTTGCGTCCGCCGAGGACGAGGGCAGGGACGGCGGTGTTCGCGCACGCGCTTCTCCAGTCTTGATGCGTGTGGTCGTACATGAGTTCGCACAACGCCTCGGGATCGCATTTGAGCGTCTCGCTCTTCAGCACACCCAACACACCCGGTTCTCTCTTTTCGGTCTCCTCCATCGACACCAAGCACGCCTCCGCGTTCCCGTCGGCGAAGGCGTCCATATCCGCGCGCACCGCCTCGGCTAATTTCGCATACGACGCCGCGTCGAAGCACCCCTTCGATCCCAAATTCCAATCGGGTCGTCGATTCTGTAACGGCGCTTGATCCACGAGCACCACGCCTCGCAATCGCGTCTCGTCGTCGCCGAACAATTGCAAATAACTCCAAATCACCGCGCAGCCCATCGACGTCCCGACGAAGACGACGCCTTCGGGACACTTTTCGGCAAAGTGGTCCACCACCTCGCGAAGATCCATCGCCAATCGCGCCACCGTGTACCCACGCCCCGGTTTATCGCTCTCACCGTGCCCGCGAAGATCGAACGCGACGCTCGTCGTCGGATCGGCGCGCGCGAGCATCACATCAAAGTACGCCGAGCTTCCACTCCAGCCGTGGATGAAGATGGGCACGGGGCCGGAGGGCGTCGCGTCGAGACCTCTCGCGCGCGCGCGGAGTCGCGTTCCGTCGGAGACGACGATGTCGACGTGTGCGGCGATCGACATGGGCGCGCGGGCGAAAGAATGAGGGTGGGATCGGGCATTACAAATGAGGAGTTCACTTTTTGAGCTCGACGGCGCGAGCGCGTAGCCTATAACAATGTCACCGACGACATTTATCATCAAGAGTCAACTCGACGTCCAGCAATTGATTCGTAAAAACTAGGTCCATTTTTTAAGCGTCTTGATCGCTTTTCGCTTGTACGCGTCGAAATCATCGTCGAAGGAGACTGCGCCGGGATTACCGTCGCCGGTGATCTCCAGGACGGTGACGTCGCGGACGCTGGTGACGAAATACTCGTCGTGGGAGACGAAGACAACGCCGCCGTCAAAGGCGTTGACGGCGTCGACGAGGGCGTCGACAGATTCGTAATCCAAGTGATTGGTCGGTTCGTCGAGGAGAAGAAGGTGAGGATGGTCCCACGTGGCGACCGTCCACGCGACTCTCGAGCGCTGACCGCCGGATAATAAGCCGATGGTTTGCGTTTGCAGCGGGCCGCTGATGCCGAACCGACCGAGACGACGGCGAGCGTCTTGTTCGTGTTCGGGAGACGAACAATCGACGCCGGAGACGTGGAGGATGTATTCCAGAGGCGTCATCGCCAGGTCGAGTTGATCGACGTGGTGCTGGGTGACATAGGCGACGCGGAGCTTGGCGCTGCGAAACACGTTGCCCGCGGTCGGTTCCAAGCCGCCGACGACTAATTTCATGAGCGTGGATTTTCCAGCACCATTTCTGCCCACGAGTGCGAGTCTCGTGTTGCGATCGAACGGGAACGAGAGCTTGTCGAAGAGTTTCGTCGAATCTTCGGCGTCGTACTTGAAACACACGTCTCGGAATTGAATGCTCTCATTCGCGCCGATGGGACCGGGATCGGGCCAGCTGAATTTGAAGCTGCCCGTCTCCGTCTCTGGAGCCGTGAGCTCCTTCTGCGCGCCGTCGTAGGACAGTTTCCACTTTTTACCGTCGTGGCCCATGGCGCCCATGCGTTCCATTTTCTTCGCCATCTCTTTCGCCTTTTTCGCGTTTCCGTCGTCGAACATGGACGACGATCCTTTATGCAAATGTTTGTCGATGAACTTTTCCATCTTCTTCTTCGACGCCTGCTGCTCGTCGTACATCTTCTGCTGCCTCGCGTGTTGCTCGTTCCTCACGGCTTCAAACGTGGCGTAATCACCGGCGTACGCGGTGAGCTTTTTGTTCGAAATTGACAAAATGTCAGTGCACACAGCATTCAAGAAGGAGCGATCGTGCGAGACGACGACGAGCGTTCGGCCGTCGAACGCGTCGCACACGTATTGTTCGAGCCAAAGACACGCTTCCAGATCCAAGTGATTCGTCGGCTCGTCGAGTAGCAAACAGTCCGGATTCACGTACAACGCCCGCGCGAGCGAGACGCGAACGCGCCAACCGCCGCTCAGCGTGGAGACGGGACGCTCCATTTGCTTGGGACTAAACTGTAATCCTCTGAGCACTTTCCTGGCGCGTTCGTGCGCGTCGGACGCACCGATGGCTTTGAGTTCATCGTGAATCTCGCGAACGCGCCTCTCGATGTCGATGTCCACGGCGGCGTCCTCGTGTTCTTGCAACTCGGCGAGTTGTTTCGACAAGAGCTCGCGACGCGTGTCCGACTTGACCAACACGTCGATGGGATTCAAGTCGCACGACACGAAATCTTCGCTCGAGTCTTGCGCCACATACATGATTCTCAAATCTGCGGGCACGCCCGGGACGCGCTTCTGCGAGAGCAAACGTAAAAGGGTGCTCTTTCCGGATCCGTTGCGTCCCGTCAAGCCGTATCGTCGACCGTGCACGAGGCTCAACGCCGTGCCTTCGAGCAAATCGTTCCCACCTCGCGGATGCGGCATGCTAAATTCCGACACGCTGATGTCGCGAGATCCGACTCTACTGGATGCGCCTTTCGAATACGCGGCGCTGACGGCTAGTTGCTCCATGTTCCTAATCTCTTCCTCTACTTGTCTCTCGCGTTCCTTGGCGCGCGCCAGATTTCGCTTCTCCTCGCGCTTCCTCCGCTTTTCCTCCACCGCATCCGCGTTCGCGCGCGCGAGCGCCATCATACGTTCTTCCTCCTCGAGTTGCTGTTTCCGCTGCTCTTGCTCCCAAAACCCACTCCCACCGACGAGACCGGCGGCGGCGTCCACGCTGTCCCGCCGCCCGCCTCGTCCTCGCCCGCGTCGGCGTCGCCCATCTTGACGACGTTCGCCAGTCTCCGCACGCCCGGCGTCGGCGCTGCGTAAAGTTTCGTCATTGCCACCTCCACCGACGACTCCGCCTCCAGAAGCTCGCGCAATCGCGCGCACAGACGCTCGACGTCTACGTCTAATCCGTACGCCTCGCACACCGAGCCTAGAAATTCCTCAAACGAACCTTCCTCTTCCTCCACGTCCGCGGCGACTAAACCGGTGACGTACTCGAGCGTGTCTCCATCCTCGCACGTGCCGTCGAACGCGGCGTCGATGCACTTTCGAACGACCGCCTCGTCCCTCGGACGTCGTCGCGTCGTCGTTCTCGACGTCGATTCGTCGAATTCGCGACGCATCGCCGCCGACACATTCCTCGTCCAATTCGCCACCGTTTCCTGTTCTCTCGCGCTCGCGCGCGGTGCGTCGACGATAGAAACGCGAGAATGATCCTCACTCGGGCCCGTCGTCGCCGTCGTCACCGTCTCGCGTCGCGTCTCACGCGTCGCGTCGTACGCCGCCTCGCACGCCGCTCGCGCTCGTCCCTCCTCCCAGCCATCCCCCAACGCTTCGACGAGAAACGGCGCGACGGCGTCCGCGCACGCATCGCACGCCTCCTCTCGCGTCCGCGCGCGCCCGTCGCCGTTCGGATCGAGCTCGGCGTCGACGCACTCGCGCACAAAGTCGAGCGTGCACGCATCGAAACTCGCCTCTAAGCGCGCGCGCGTCGTCCCGGGCGCGCCCTCGATCGCGTCGCACGCATCGATGAGGGCATCCATCGTCGTTCGCGCGCGTCCGCGCGCGACGCCGCGCGCGCGTCGGTCGTCGCGCGCCGATTTTTCAAAACCAGCCGCCTCGTGTCGGCCCGGCGCGTCATAAACCGCCTCGCGATCATGCCGCCGCGTCGACCTCGCGGTGCGGCGTTCGCGAGCGGCAGCGATGAGCGCGATTCCGTGGGCACTCGGAGCACGCGTCGCGCCGAGGATGTGAGCGATATCCTCGCGTACGAGGTCAAGTCGACGGTGAACGCGTCGCGCTCAATTATTCCCGAATTGGACGAATCCGGCGTGCGGTCGACGCGACGCGCGCCGACGAGCGAGCGCGGACGGTACCGCGTGTTGGATAACGATGTGTACGAACCGCTCGCGCCGTCGAGACGGGTGAACGCGGGAAAAGAGGACGGGAAGGCTGCGGATGGGAAATTCGACGCGACGTCGCTGTTGAAGCTCTTGGGCGAGTCGTACAATTTGAAAGACTCGAGCGGTGGCGCGGCGAGATTGGAGACCGAGGGCGGCGCGACTGAGACGGGGAAGACGACCGCGGGCGTGGTTGGGCGAGCGGCGACGACGATGACGACGCCGGCGGTGGAACCGACGAGTCCGCCGATCGGGGGACGAAGGACGCCGTACGAATTCGTCATGCTCAAGGATGAAAACGTCAAGCAGAGGACGACGACGAGGGAGACGGTGACGGCGAAGAGAGAGGAAAATTATTACAAGTCTGTGACGTTCAACGCGAACGAGACGTCGATGGTTGGAGATAGTGATTCTCCGGCGACGGCGAAACCACCGACGGGGAATTCCACGGGCAAGGCGACGCCGTGGAGCACTGCGGTGTCGGAGCGCGAGGCATCCATCTTTCGAGGAACGTCGGGACAGGTGGCGCGAACGATCGCGACGTATCGAGACATGAGCCGAAGAGTCGGAGACGATTCTGCGGTCAGAGACTCGAGTCAAGAGGGGTCTCCGCCCAAGGCAGTTGGAGACACGATCGCGGCGGAGAAACCGCCGACGGCGAAGATCTTCACCTCTGATCCGGAGACCGAAGAAGAACCCGTACGTTCGGCGGCGGCGAGACGATTTCTCGGAATCGGTAACGCGGCGTACGCGGCGACGACGCTTCCCTCGATGCGCGACGAGCGTCGCAGACATAGCAAACAAGCGAAGCCCACTCGATCGACCGCGTCGAGGCAAACGCAACGCTCCACGGGATCGCAACAAAGCGATTCGTTGATGGTGCAATACCAGCAGGGTGATCAAGACGAGGTCGTTGAACTCTTAGAACATCGAAGAGGACACTTGCTCGTGCGTCTTCTCTCGTGGCTTAACACGCGCTTGAGCGCAGCGACGGGCTTCAAAGTCGCCCCGAGTTTCCCTCTCGAGAAACGAATCGAGCGATTCGTCGTGGGCGAAGGAATGCAAGTTTAAATCGTGGTGATTTTTTCGCGCTACTTGTATGCCTAAACGCGGCGCTTTGTGAACTATTTTCAAGTCAATTTCATGTCGACAATCTAAAAGCTACCGAAATTTTTGTGCGACGCGTCTTGATCGCTCCACAGCGGCACGCGCGCGCCGTTCAACGCTTGGATCACGCGTGACTCGAGCGCCCGCGCCGCGCTTTTCCCACCAGCCTCTTTCGGCACCGCGACGTACACGAGCTCGATGGGTTTCGCCGATTTTTGTCTGTGCGTGGCGATTCGCGTGGGCAAATGGTCGCTCTCTCCGCAATAGCACCAACCGTCGCCTCGGCGCAGAATGTACACGCACGTTTGCCCAGCGGAACCTATGGGCGGCGTTTCGTTCGAGTCGACGTGAATCGCATTCACGTTCTCCATCTGAAACGCTCGCGCGGCGGACTCGGAGAGCAAGGTTTGTAAAAACGCCCCATCGGCGTTTGTTCTCTGCACGGCGGCGTCTGATGAGATTTTCGCCGCGTCCACGTCGCTGAGTTTGACCAACGGAATGCTCGTCTGCTCCGCGAGAAGTTTGTTCGCGCGCGCGACGATAGCGTGAGGGATTCCGCAGTCCAGAGCCGTCTGTAACGCTAAAGATTCACGACACTCGCCCGGAACCATTCGCCACGTCGGCCTCGTGGAACCATCCTCCGTCTGCGCCGTCTCCATGCGAGCTCTCCGCGTCCAAGGCGACACTTGTAGCGGAAGGTCGAGAATGCCGTGTAAGTGCGTCGCGAAAATACCGCGAGCACCGCACTCATCGAGAGCTTCGACGACAGCGCCTCCGATGGCTGTGCCGTGCGAGGCCTCGGTGCCTCGTCCGAGCTCGTCCACCATGATCAAACTTCCGGCTGTGCAAGAACTCAGCATGGACTTTATCTCGAGCATCTCCACCGCAAAAGAACTCAAACCTTCGATAGGGGAGTCTGTGCTCGCCATGCGAACGATGAGCGAGTCTAAACGCGGTACCTGCGCAGAGACTACCGGAGCGTGCAAACCGCACTGTGCCAGCAACGCCAAGGCAGCCACCGAGCGAAGCACCGTGCTCTTACCCGCCATGTTCGGTCCCGTCAGCAAGACGAGTCCGTCGATGTCGAACGTATTTTCAACCGTGTCGGCGCCGTCCATTCGCATCCAAAACGGCACCAAACCTCTCACGGTTAACGGGCTAGTCGTGTCGCCTTCGGGAAGTAGCATCGGAGGCGTCCACCGCTTGTTGATTGAATTACTCGCGTGGGCGAGAATGGCGGTCGTCACCGTAGACAATGTAGCCGCGCCGACGAGCGAACCGATGTGTTCTTGCAAATCTTCGGCGAGATTCACGAGCGTGTCTGAGACCGCCTTGCCCGCGCTTTGCGTGGCGATTCTGTAATCGTCCAGCGCCGCGTCGACGCGTTCCGTCGTCCACCTATCGGCGATTTCTTTCCCGAAACGATCACGCGGGTGAACGAGCGCAAGTTTCATGACTTTGGGAATATTTCTCAACCACAGAGCGTTGTTTCTCATGTCGTATTCGAGTTCACACTTCCTTGCCCGTCCCTTGCGCTCAGCTTCGGCTTGTTTCACGATGGGCATGAGATCGTCGTTGATTGCCGCTTCGAGCGCTCTTCCCGCGGTCTCGACGCCGTCAAGAGCGGAATGAATGTGTTCTGGACGTACTCGACCGCGCCAGCGTTCGTTATCAAAGGTGAATCGATTCGGCACGTTCAACAATTTGAGCGGTTGGTCGGTGCCTTCCATCACGAAGGCGGAATCGTCAACGTCCTCGTCAACATCCTCGTCGACGTTTTCATCCTTCTGACGAATGACGCTCAGACCATTCAAAACATCATCCGACACGACTGACTCGATCAAAACGCACGCCTCTGTGCACGCCTTTGCGAGGTCGTCACCGCTCAGCGTCGAGCCGAGCTTCAAAGATGTCGGTTTCATCAACAAATGGCCCGCTTTACGAATATCTTCGCTTTTGTGCGTGAGCATCGCTTCAACGCCTCGCGCCATGGACGAGAGATCGGCGAAAAACACGTGGCTCGCTTCCCGTTGCGTCAAAAGTTTGGCCACTTTGCTCGGCGGCAAGACCTCGAGTTGCGGCATAGACGACGTCGTCTTCGTGAATAACATGGAAGCCTCTTGAATGGCGAGCGCCGTCTCCGGTGGAGGCGGATGAAGCAACAGTTCTTGCAGGTACGATCGACAGGCTGCCGGGGCAGAGCGTTCGGGAAGAAGGTGCGTCAACAATGGTGGAACAGAACGCGTCGGTAACACGCCCAGTTGTTGCGCAGTGGCGAGCGAAAGCGGCGCCGGACGACCTTCGTTCGTCACGCTGACGCAATCGAACACCTCGTCCGGTCCTAAACCGTGATCGAGTCTGACCAAGTCGAGCAATTTCTCCACCACGTCTCCCGAATATTTGACCGCGTCGACGCCCTCGGCGGCAGACAGGATGGACTGCACCTCCCATCGTAAACGCCGGCTTGGTGCGCTCGTGCCCGCCGAGTGACGCCCACCCTGCGCGTGACCACTCCCTAAACTTTCGTGGCGGTACAGCGGCGGCGCTATGCCTCCCGCAGAAAGCTTCGCCGCGGCCGCTTCCGCCGTCAAGCCTTCGAGCACGCTCACTCGTCGCAAATCCGGTTCGCACGTCACCACGGTGTATCCCAGAACGCCGCTCGCCAAACCGACCACCGGAGGCGCGCTTCCGTCGCCAAAGTCCACGTCTTCACCCATCGACGCCGCGCCTTTCACGTAATTTGGACTCGCGGGCGTCACCACGGCGGCGATGTACCGATCCTTGGGCGGCGTCGGCTGACCGTACTTTGTCATCGCGGGAACCTCTTCGCACACCACGCACGAGTACCCTCTCGACGTCAAACGATCGAGCGTCTCCTGTATTTTCACCACTGGACACCCCGCCCTGGGCACGCCCGAAGTTCCCATCGGATTCAGTCCCGCGAAGAGCACCAGCATCACCGCGTCGTACCCCAAACACTCGTAAAAGTCTCCGACGCGAATCAACGAAATTTTCCTCGGGTGTCTCGCCTTCACCGTCACCGCGTAGTCGTACAGCGTCATCCGTCTCGACGTACTTTTACCGCGCGACGACGCTCCACGCAGGTTCAAATCCACTCCCAGAGGATCGGTCTCATCCAGCCTCGCGATCATGTTTCGCGTCGACGGTTTCGACGCCGTGCTGAAGGTTTGAATCTGTTCTCGCCAAAACTCGGGATCAAATCCCGCGCCCGTCTCCTCCTCGAGCGTCGACGACGACATCTCGTGCGCCGCGGCGACGCCAAACGTTCGCGTCGACGCGCCGAGCGCGCGCGTTCGCGCATCGTTCGTCGCATGCGGCGTCGAAGTCCCCGATCGTCCTCGCGCCTGCAGCTGTCTCGAAATCACATCCGTCGCGCGCGTCGACGACGAGGCCGACGCGCGCGCGAGGCGCGCGCGCGACGTTGACGCGCTCGAACACGTCGCCGCGAATCCGCTCCGCGCGCGCGAGGCGAATCGAGCGAACGCGTGCATCTCTCGGGACGTCGCGCTCATAACTAACGACCGAGTCGCGGGGACGCCGCACTCCGTCTCGCGCGACGACGCCATGGTGGCTCCACCGACGATCGATGTGACCAAGACGGTGTGGGGGATGGAATTTTCGGTGCACGGTGCGCGCGCGACGCGAGGGTGGAGGCGAACGCGCGCGAATTCTCTCGGAGCGCTCGTGCCCTCGATGATGACGCGGCGCGCTGGAATCGACGACGAAGACTGACCGAACGCGCTCGAATCGACGCGACCACGACCAGTGTGCCCGAAGAGACACAAGATGGAGGCTGAGGCGATGTTTCCGGACGTGGACGTGAGCGATCTGTTGGTAGTTCCCACGTGTCAGGTGCGCGCCGCCGACGAAGACGCGAGAGAGAGACCGCGCGAAAGACGACGACGACGCGCGAGACGACGAGGACGAGGACGATAGCGCGTTAGACTGACGCAAAAACGTGTATCGCAGCGAACGAAAATGGATTTGGTGCAGACTGGGGAAGATGTGGACGTGGAGAAGGACTTTTGTCTCGAACGGTTCATCGATTTCGCAAAACGCGTCACTGACGAGTTGCAAGCCAAGGGTTACTGGTGCGATTACATCGATCCGTGCAGCGGTTTATCGATGATCAATCGCGATTCTCAACACATATACGGCGAGGTGGACGCGTTGGTGACGCTGTTAAATTATCAGACGACGAACAGCGGCTGCTGCAAGGTGGTTTTACACCCGCAGTGGGGGAGCGCCGTGTACCCGGCGAGTCTGTTTACCAAGGCGCCGGCGAGCGCGTTACAAGAAGCCATCGCCGTCGCCGAGCGAGACATTCGCGCGAACGACCCGACCGCGTGATTTCCGTATAGTTTTGTCGTTTTGTACCTCTTCGTCTCTTCGTCTTCGTCGACTCGTCGACTCCGCTTCGAGCCTCACACCGCGACTCGAGCATGCGCGCCGCGCCGAACGCTCGATCGGCGCCCGCGCGCTCGACGCGCGTCGTGGACGCACGCGCGCGTCGGTTGTCGTCGCGCCGCGCCGCGCGCGTCCACGCGTCATCGTCGGCGTCGTCGAAATCCAAGTCGAACGACCCCAAACATCTGTACAATCTCTTGGGCGTGTCTTCGACGGCGACGGCGAAAGAGATCAAATCCGCGTACCGCAAGCGCGCGTTAGAGCTTCATCCAGACGTGAACAAGTCGCCGGACGCGTCGACGCGGTTTAACGAGGTGAAGGAGGCGTACAACGTGCTCATCGACCCGAAGCTCAGAGCGGCGTACGACGACGCCGCGTCCTCGACGAGCCGAGGACCGTCGGCGAGCGATTGGACCGATGCGTGGTCACGCGCGACGAGCGGTTCTCGTGCATCCAGCGCGTCGACCGGCGCGCGCCGGTCTCAACAACCAGAGGAGGAATTTTATGGATTTAAAGACTTTTTCGCGGATTTGGAAAAGGAACTCGCCGCGCGTGAGGCCAAACGGCCCGCTGGCGCCGCCCCCAAATCCCTCTGGGAAGAATTGTACGACATAGGCGAAGAATTCGTCGACTTTTTAGAAACCTCGGCACCGAAACCGTCCAAGAAACCACCGGACGATGCGTTCAGGTACGACGGATCCGCGCGCGCGCCGCCGAAACCGAAACCGCCGCCATCCTCCTCGCGACCCGCCTCGGCTCGCTCCGCCAAAGACACCACCGTCGACGACATGCTCGCCGATCTCAAGCGAGACATGGGTTTGTAATGCGTATTTTTTTCGCCCCACGCCTCCGCTCATCGAGTTCACGCGCTGGACAGTCTCATTTCCTTCGCGCCCGGTATTTCGTACAGTTGACAGTTAAACGCCTTGGAAATTCTGCTCTCGCGTCAGATTAGCGCGCGGGCCGCGTGAGCATCTCGCGCCGCGCTCGCGCCGCGCGCGCGATACGACGCGATGTTTGAAGGTTTCCTCGCAGACGCCCTCAACAAGGCGCTCGGGGCGTACTGCGTCGGCATCGATAGCGAAAAGATCAGAGTCAGCGCGTGGCGAGGAGACGTCGAACTGCGAAACGTTCAATTGAAGAAGACGGCGCTGGATGCGCTTCGCGCGCCGATCGCGCTGGACGCAGGGTACGTCGGATCGCTTCGGTTGAAGGTACCGTGGACGAAACTGGGCGAGGAGGCGGTGGTGGTGGAGATCGATCGAGTGTTTCTGTTGGCGTCTAGAGTGACGCTAGCCGAGGCGGAGCGAAACGCCGCCGCGGTGGGACTGTCGACTTTAGAGCGCACGCGCCGACAGGTGGATGAGAGAACGAAAAAGCTCGAGGAGGCGGAGTTGGATTGGTTGCGGACGTCCATGGGGAAGATGACGAAGCAGATGCAAGAGGAGTCGGAGAGGAAAGATTCTTGGATGTGGAAGACGTTTCACACGGTGCTCGGGAATTTGCAAGTAAAGGTGACCAACGTGCACTTTCGATATGAAGACACGCTCACGACGCCGAATAATCCGTTTGCGTGCGGTTTGACGATCGAGAAGATGAGCGCCATCACTGTCGATGATTCCGGTAAGCCGACGTTTACGACGGGAGGGGCGTTGGAAGGAATTCACAAGCACATGTCGTTGGGGAATTTCTCGTGGTATCTGGATTCGAGCGAGCGATTCAGACCGTGGAAGACGCACGCGGACTGGGAACCTCCGAGCGTTGACAATGCATCCGAGTGGTGGTCGCTCTTCGGTGATGGACTTTCCACCGAGATGTCGGCGAAGACTCGTCAGTACATGTGTCACCCGGTCACCGTGGAATTGTTGTACCACAGAAAGGGTAAGAAGGAAGAGACGGAGGTGTGCGAGCCGCGACAATTGTGCAATTTACGCTTCGAGGAAACGCGGATGACGATGACGCGGAGACAATATCACAACTTCATGCAATTACTGCAAGTTTTCAACCAGTATCGGTTACGTTTGCCGCACGCACAATTTCGGCCGATTTGTGACATTAGAACCTCGCCGGCTATGTGGTGGACGTACGCAAAACTCGCCGTTTCTTCGAGAAAGAAGAACGTGACTGGGAGGTTTGGGTGGAGCGACATTCAGAACGCGGGCAGTAAAAGGCGTCGCTATCTCGCCATGTACATGACAGAAGGCGGCACCTCAAATGCCGAATTTTTAGAAGAAATGGAAATCATTGAAGGTGAATTTGATTTTCAAGTCATTCTCGCTTGGCGATGCATCGCACATAGCAAAACAAAAAGTGTTGGAGAGCAAGGCAGCTCTGGGCGCTTCACTTCCTATGCCCAGCGAGCCCGAAAAAAGTTGATCAAATCTCTCGCCGACGAAGAAAAGGCAAAAGGAGGATACTTTTCATGGATATGGACTTCGTCAAGCGCGAAAGAGAACGAATCGGCGACTAGTTTAGCGCTGTCTGACGATGATTGGAGCAAATTAGAAGAATTGATGCATGGGGGTAGCGCCGATGCCGACTTTGATCCGAAAGAACTCGGGCTTGAATTCAACGGCGTGATGAAGAATCTCACTCTCGAACTCAAAGATCATGACGACACGGGTGATGATAGACTCTTGGTCAATTCTGTCATGCAAGGCGTTCAAGTGACGACGAAAACATACCTGGACCAATCGAATACGAGTTTTCTCATCGACGGATGGTCGTGCAACACAGAATGTGAAACAATTTTATCCACCGGCATGGGTGCATCATTACACAAGCACGCGCTCAAAGTCAAACACAATTCGTTCCCATTAGAGCATGAACTAGATGCAGACGTCGATGTACGGATGGCACCGGTATATATCATGTACGACAGTAGAGCTATCAAACATTTGCGCGCATTCTTTGATTCCATAGACGTCAGCGAAACAGATTTAGCGACTCTAGAGGACGAGGCATTGGTGAAACTTGAAGAAGCGAAGGATTCTACAACGGCAGCATTGAGCAAAATCAAAATGACATTCGACATTTACGCTCCGAAAGTGACCATCCCGGTCGCGCGCGACGGGAAAATCCTGTTTCAGACGCTTGTGGACTTCGGTCATTTCAAAATGCAAGGTGATCCGCTTGATCCTGCGGTCACATTTGATCGAAAAACAGGGGCACCGGAGTATAAGATTCTTATGATTGAGAGTAAAAATACGGGTGTGTACATTGCCGAATCAACTTTTGATTGGAAGCGAGTCATCTCTGGGGACTTAAGTGATGTTTGTGAGAGTTTGATTGCACCGTGCGACGCAAAGATGCATCTTGCCAGCGCTTCCGCTGGCTGGACGCCGCAAACTGGTCCACGTTCAAAGATGGAGATGTCCACCAGTTCGTTTCAGTTGTTTGTATCTCCGTCGAAATTAGCCAGACTGTACGCAACTCTCGCCACGATTCAAGAGAAACAAATTTCAACTACGAACACGCCTGGAATCGAAGACATCAAACCGTGGCACGGAGCGCTCATCTCTGGCGCTGCTTCAGCGATGAAAGTAGGTCTTGTTGGCGCCGCTGGTGGCTATCACACTCGAACGTTGTGTTGTCAAGGTCCATATCTGTACATTTTAGAAGCTGATGATGCCGACACGTACGTAGACTACGTGCGCGTTGGATACAACGTACGAGTGAGTACACTGGACGCGGCGGATGATAACAATCAAGGTCCACTACTCGTGATCCACGACGCGAAGGTGCCGAAGTCGCGCGCGATCGAAACGAACAGCACTTGGGTATTTCGATTTAAGGAAGAAAAGGATCTTGACAAGTGGACGCGCTGGCTCCAAGACGTGAACGATGTCGCCGTAGCGACCAGAACGGTGCAAGCTTCCACGGGCGATCTGGAGACCGAGGACGGAGAGAATAAGAATGAGCAAAATTTCAGTGAGTCCGATGGGGTCATCATTGAATCGTCCTTCATCATGAAAATCGACAGCGTGTGCGTGCACCTGGCTGGACAGGCCATGGGTATAGCGGGAGCTCGCCGCGACGGTTTTGAGAATGGAGGCGTCGAGCGCGCATTGCACCAAAAGTTTGAAGACACGACAGAAGTGCCGCTCGCGATGCTTAGTTGCACGTCGGCGAGCATGACCATTGAAGAGAACGAGCACGGTAAAGAGTTTGAAATGATGGCGGCGACGATGGATATCGTAGATCAGCTCTGCGGTGCTGCATCTGCAAGAAATCTCATGAGCGCGCAGTCCAGCGAGGACGTGAAAGTTCGATTCAACTACAAGGACATCAGTCCGACGTCACCAGAATACAAGGGTATCGACACGACTATGAGATTAGACACTGATGAAGTCATGTTCTTTCTTCACAGACCAACCATTGGAAGTCTTTGGCGTATGCAAGAGGAGTTCAAGGTGATATTGGCGGCGTTTGCGGTTCCCAACGACGAAGCAAAAAAGTCAACCGGTTTCGATGAAGATCAGGCCGATCGTATCGGTTCACAACTATTGCTTCGCTTCAAGTCAACAGTCGTCACAGCTTTGTGTGAAAGGCAAAACGAGCACAGTGAGCCCGTGCCTTTGTTTGACTGTAACATGACAGACTTGCAACTCGAGATGTGCTCAAAGCAGACCGTCACCAAAATGACCATGTACCTTGGAAACCTTTGCATCGAGGACAGAGGTGCGCCCGATGATAATATGTATCGACGATTGATTGATATCAATTCTGACGCCGCATCCACCGGCAGTCGAACGAACGTACAAGTTTTCATGCACAATCACCTCGCGCCGTCTTTCCCCGGCTACGAGTACGACGTGCGCGTCAAATTTCATGATGTCAGAGTCATCATCGTTTATTCCTTCATCCAGAGGCTCCTAGGTTATACCTCAGCATTCTTGCCTCCTCCTCTTCCGGTGAGCGCACTTCCCGAGTCAGAAAGGAAAGCTGAGCTGTTGCGGCGGGGAGAACCGAGACCGTTTACAATGATGTACACCGTGGATATGAACGCACCGGAACTCGTCTTCCCGAGAAGTAGTTCTTCTGATCAAGCGTTCGTGTTGGATGCCAAGAGCGTTCACGTCGATAATAAACTGGAATGGACGAACGGAAAGTCTCATTTGGACGTCGGGGCCATCCTGCTCGACAGCACGGTGGTATCGCTCAACGGCTGTTCCGCGTGTGTTTGGAAAGAATACAAGCGGACGACGTCCATGATGCCGAAAGGACGGGACATGTCGCTATCTTGCACGTATCGTTCCCCGAAATGGGATCCAGGTCGCCGCGCGCCAGCGTACGAGGTCTTTGTCGACTTTTTAGACCATTCAGAGGTTGAGTTGTCGGATTTTGAGTACCGTGTTCTCGTCGCGCTTTCATCGGAGAATTTCGCCGAAATTGTCGATGTTCCGCAACCTCTCTATGAGATTGAGGAGATTCCTTCCGCTGAATCGTCAAATCTGGTCACATCTGACGCTAGAGAAACGCTCGTAGTCCTGAACATCAACAAGATGCGCTTGGCAACGTTCGGCGCCTCGTTACCGACTCGAAGCAAGCCGCTCGCATCATTCGAACTCGACGACATGCACGTCATGTACAGAAACAAAGACGGCAAGACGATGCTCTCCGTCACGTGCCCATCTCTGGCGCTCAATGATGCACGGGTGGGTGTTCCTGATCAAGCTCGTCAGGCGTTTGGTCGTGCCCCGGGATCCAGAGCGTCGGAGACGTTGCTCTGCGTAGACGCCGTCATGTCCGAAAGTCTGTACGACTGCAATTTTCTTTTACAATCGTGCCGAATGATGTACGATCCAGAATTCGGCTTAGCCATCTACAATTTTTTCACGAGCCAATCCGAAGACGAATCGGAAGGAGGTCTCGTGGACGCGCGTCTGAGACAAGATATGAACTTTGGAAGCAAAAAGATGATGGCGCTCGAAAACGACACCGAATTGAGCGTCTCGAGACGCATCTTGTGCAACTCTCCGATGGGTGAAGACGAGGTCGAACTTCACGGAAATGGACAAGATCTCATTTTCCAAGCGTCGACGCTACCACTGGTGTACGTGGCACCGGGACGGACGCTTCGATTCAAAGACGTTCGCATCATCGTTCCGGTCGGAACCGGCGTGTGCGACTTTGTACAATTGGACGCGGACGCAAAAATCGTGACAGATGAAGCAGACGGCGTCGTCGTCGTGCAAGAAAATCGCGCGCGGAAGAGCGCGCAGTCTCTCATGACGAAAGCAGCGTCGTCGATCGACTACAACATATGCGGCTCCATGCCGAGAACCGAGGTGGTCTTCGTGGACACCTCGCGAGGAAACGCCGAATACGTGCTTCGAATGAAGACGGGCGCGGAGTTCAAGTACTCCACGGAGCAGACGGCTCAACAAGCTTCGTTCACGTTCACTGCCTTTCAAATCGCTATCGGTGAGTGGAAAGCGAAACCTCACTGGACGGTCGTGGACTCGAGCGTCGTTTTGAAGCCCATCGACATTGACGGAAGCATGCACGCCACGAAGGACGACGTCGCCACGATGCTTCGAGCCACCGACGCCGACTTCGTTCTCGACGCGGCGTCCATCAAGCAGCTCGGTGCGCTGTCTGAGGGATTCCTCGCCACGCTCCAATCGACCGGTCTGTACAAGCAAACGCAACAGTGTTCGACGTTCACGCACGTGGCGGGAGACGGACAAGGTGCACACTTTTGGCGTCCGGTGCCACCGCCGGGATTCGCGTCTCTGGGCGATTGCGTCACGCTCACCGACACTCCGCCGTCGCAATCCGTGGCCGTGATAACGGACGCTGAGGGGCTTTCGAAAGCTCCGGTGCGATTCGAAAGAGTGTGCGCGCTCAACGACGCGTCAAACACGACCGTTTGGCGCCCAATTCCTCCGCGCGGCTACTATGCTCTCGGTTGCGTGGTCGCGCGCGACGACACGGAACCGTCACCTGAACTCGTTCGATGCATGCGTGTGGACGTCCTCGAGGTGGCCAACTACGGTGCGTGCATTGAGTCTGAAAGTTGCGAAGCTTCGCTCCGCCAGGTGAACAACTGTTCGCGGACGTTTCAGGTGTTCGGCGACGGCGTCGAGAAGTTTGCTCCAGTCGATCTCAACTCGCCTCTCCTCCCGGAACCGTTCCCCGTCATCTCTGCCAGTCAATCTTTGAACAACGAGACGAGTGAGATCACTTGTGAATCGAACGAACTGTCCACGATGACGACGTTCGATTGCAAGCGCATGTGGGTGAAGCGAGACTCGAGATCGAGACGCAGCGCCTCCATTTGGCGACCTCGACCGCTCCATGGATACGCGTCTCTCGGCGACTGTCTCATCGTCGGTTCATCTCCACCAGCCTCTGGCATTTTGGTCGTCGAGACGAGTGATGAAACGGTGGCGCAGCCAACGAGTTTCGTTCTCGCGGGCGCGCTGCACGACGCACAAGGGAATGTTCTGGGCGTGTGGAGTCCGACGCCTCCGCACGGGTACGTCGCGTGCGGCGACGTCCTGACGAGAGACATCGTTCAGGCGCCTCCCCTGACGGCGTGCGTGTGCGTTCGCGAAGATTTAGCGTCGACGGTGTCGAGATCGGGCGCGTGCACCGATCCGACGCAGGTCACGTTCGACGGTATCTTCGTCGAAGACGCGCTCTGGGCCTCGAGAGAGGGTTACGAGGGCGCCGCGTTATGGAGCTCGGATCCCGACGCGCCGCTCGAACATTTGCCACGATGGGGCTTGTTCCAGTTTTCAAAATCCGATGCGCGAGCTCCCAGACAACGTCGTCCTCGTCTGTCCGTTCTCGATTACGTCAAGGCGCGTCGAATTCGAGACAGTGCGGAGGAACTGAACATTTCTCTCAACGTTTCCATTCCGCGCGTGAGTCTCGTCCTGTTGGAAAGAGAGGTGTTTTCTCATCCTCTGCTGTGCGCGAGTCTGACCGATACCTCGTTCGTCATGAACGGAACTTCGGCACATATGGAGGGGAACACCATGATGACTCTGGTGGTGTCGTCGTACAACAGTCTTCGAAGCTGTTGGGAACCCATCGTCGACGCGACAAATTCTTACTTGAAATTTACGTACAGCGCGACCGGTGATGAATCAGCTCCGGCGGGTACGTCGATGCTGATAAAGACCATCACTCCGTTTAACGTGACGGTATCGCAGACGTTCGCCGCGGCCATGTTACGATGGATTGAATGGCAGGCGGTTTCTTCGACGGCGTCGGTCAATACGCTTCAAGCGTCGAGCGAAGACGCTATTCGTTACGACAATCGGCTCACGAATCAAGATGTCTATCTGAGGTACGGTGTGGATTCTATGAATGCGATTTGCTTGAAACCGGGCGAGTCTCGAGAGATCGTCTCTGGAAACCGATCGTCCACGTCGTACACCTTACCGGTTACCGATGCGACGCAGTTGTCGTCCTCCGTGCACATGGAAAAGATTCCCGTGCGCGCCGCCTGGTTCATGTACCTGACGGTCGTCTCTGTGGACGTTCCCGACTTGAATGCGTTATCACAGATATCCGTGAGCCTAAATTTGGAGTTTCCGAATGGTCTCGGACAAAAGTCGATGCGTACGCGATCCATCTCCGCGGCAAAGGCGCCGTTCGAGTGGAACGAAGGCTTTCGTGTCGCCCCTCGAGTCGCGCACGGCACGCCGACGACGTGGCGAGAGTACACTGAAGATGTACTGATGGATGTAACGGTGAACGATCACACGAACTCGGTGAACAGAGAGATCGCGTCGCGTTCAATGTCTCTGAAGTCTGTGGTCGACTCTCTCGAGATCGTGTGCGATAAAGATGATACGAGAGCGGGCGTCTTGCGAGTGCCGAGAGTCGACGACGACGGAGACGCGCTCGAGTTGAAAATTGAGATTGAGTTCCACGAGATCGGGCACAGACGCCGACACGCCTTGGTGGACAGCGCGTTGAAAGAGGAAGAGGATATCGAAGACGAAATGTTCGTCGCTTTCACGTCTGAAGGACCGTGGAAATCGATCGATACGCACACGCCGAACGCCGCGCAAATAATCATGCACGAATCGGCGCGATGCATCGCCAGATTGTCTGGTCCCAGCGCGTGCCAGTTTCTGCCGACGGCGACGTTCAAGAATGAGACACCTCACAATTTGGAGGTGTGCATCGTCCCGTGCGGCGTCCATCCGGACGATCCACCCGAGAGTCGACAGTTGACGCCGAGACGCGCCAGGCATGCGTTCGAAGAGGTGTTTGAGAACCAGCGCAGAATTCCACTCGTGGGCTACTCGTCGAAACACTTGCTTCCCACTGAACGAAGTTGTTGGTCGAATCATCACGGCGGCGAGAGCACCGGCTCGATCGACGAGTATACGTCGCGATTACTTCCAGCCGGTTTCGAGTGGGACGGGCAGTGGCACGTACACAAGGGAGAAAACACGGATGACGAGGGCTGGGCGTACGCCATGAACCTGCCGGATCTGAAATACCCGTTTCCAAAGGGGAGTCACCAGGGACCGCTGTCCATGGTTCGCATGCGTCGATGGATTCGTCGTCGCGTCCCGGTCATGCAGGACGCACCGGCGCCACTCGTGCCCACGACCATCGCAACGCTGTGCCAACGCGAAGTGGTGAAACCGAAACAATCCGTCGGTTTGATACCGTCAATCATAGGACCGGAAGCTATGTCTGATCTTTTCGTCAGGAGTGTGTCGGCAAATGGACGGAGCGCTTGGGCGACTGAGGTGGAAGAACACGGCGCGACGTGGTCTTGCATGATTGCGCGCGCGATGGAAGGCTCGGAAATCGCGTGTGTGAAAGAGGACGACGGGATAAAACGTTTCATTGGAATAGAAGTGTCAGCCGACGCCGTGACGGCTGACGCCGACGCGCGCGCGGACGAAACGGGTTTCGAAGACTGCGAACTGTTGGAGGATGGTTACTACAATCTGAATCCGGAAAGCATGGAGTGGACGTTGACCGCGGTCGCTCCGCATGTCGTCAAAAATCACACGCCAAGAGTGATGAACGTGACGGTATTTCAGGCGGATCCAAGGAGTCCGCTTAGCGTGCGAGCCGTGAGCAAAGTAACCGTCAGTCCGCGAGAGAGCGTGCCGATTCACAGCGTGCATCCGATGACGCCTTACTATCTGCGCGTGGCGCTCGACGACGGTTTCGACGACATGGAACCGGCGCAACGTTTGTTACCCGTGTCTCCACTGGCAATAGACGCGCTCAAATCAGTCGGTACGTTGGATGCGTTTGATTTGTTCGATACGTCTTTCGCCGCCGCCAACCAATCCGAAGACGCGAGCACGTCCATGGATGAAATAAAGTTGCGCAACAAAGACGGTAGGACAGCGGTGCTCGAGGCGCGCACCGATTTCGGTTTCGTTTCAAATGCGCCGCGAACAACGGTCATCTCTGCCAACGTCGTCGTCGTGAACAAGACGAGCGTCGACCTCATCGTGAGAACGTCGACGGTGCAGTTATCGACGAGCGAAGAGGGCGATTCGTCAATGTCTAAGGTTAAGTTTCTCGAGACTCGAGCCGCGCATTCCAATCGAGGCGTCGAGCTCTTGCGTAAATACATGCTGCGCAAAGCGCCAAAAGACGGCGAGGTGTTGTGTCTCGAAGTCGGCGTGGCGAATTCAAACGTCTCCAAGCCGCATCTTTCACCCATCATTCCGATGTACGAGCGAGAGCTTTTGAGCGGTGCCGTCGTCGTGCGCGCCGTCTGTCCCGACGGATCGTTGTATTCGGTCACCGTGCGAATGGAAACGGGAGGAGAGTACGCGAAATACGGTTCGCAAGTCGTGTACATCGAGCCGCGGTGCGTCGTGACGAACCAAACGGGCATGAGCATCGTCATGGCGCAGACATCGCATGATCTCGTACAATCGGCGCTGGAGTTGAAAGCGACGGACATCGATGTTCCGCTTCGCATGCAAAGCGCGGACGACGACGGCGTCGTGTGTATCAAACTTCCGCACGCGTTGTGGTCTGCGCCGATTAGTTTGTACAGCGTCAATGCGATTAAGGATTCGATGAAAATCCCGCTGTACACGACGAACGATCCCGATGACTTCGAGCTCATGCAGTTGCACGTGGACACGTCGACGTTGGGCGTTTCGAAAGTGAGTCTGAGCATAGAAAATCGTCACAAGTCGAGCATTCTCATCGAGAACACGAGCGACATGGACTACATCGCGTTCAGGCAAGTCGGCGCAACGAACGACGCGCATGAGCCTTGGAGAATCGCGCAACCGCAATCGGCGAAACCGTTTGGCTGGGCGCGCCCTCAGGATGCGAAGAAGCTCGCGGTGTGCGTGCTTCGCAAAGGATCGCTACAAGGAGTGGTTCAACGCGTGTACGATTTCGAACACTTGGACCCCGCCATGGAGAATGAAACGTTACCGGGACTTCCCGTCGCCAAGATTGATCTCAAGGATGCGTCCAATTTAGACGTCGACGGCGGCGACTCCGTGTACTTTAACTTTCTTCCAGTCACCAGAAGACTTCGAAGAGGCAGACACATTCTTCGCGTCAAGTCGTTCGGATCTGATACCATCTCCAAGCACATGCGCGTCGCGGCGCGGGCGAACGGCGGTTCCGGCGAATCCCGCGTCGCGATGCTCATCACGGAGAGCAGTCTGTCCCTCGTCGACGGAACGGTCAGCGAAATAATCAACTGCTCCGCCGAAAACGTCGGGTTCGAGTACATGACGTGTGCGCACAGCGGCATCGCGTCGATGAATCTTCGGATTGAATCCATGCAAGTCGACGACATGAACCCAAGCTCAAAGTACCCCGTCCTCGTCAGGTTGCTCGGTCCGCGGCAGAGCTCGAAGCATCCTCTGTTGTCGATGAAAATGGTCACCAAGAGTTCCGGCGGACTCGGCGCCGTGTATCCGTACATTGACGTCAAGTTCGCCCCGAGAGATTTGCAAATCGCCGTGCACGAGCCCCTCGTGTGGCGTCTCGTCAACTTTGCCAAAGTTTTCGAAGCCGAGACATCGAGCGAGAGCGCGCAGAGTCTTCAAGTCGTGAGCGCGCCCATCGCCATCGGAAGTTTCCACGTGAGTTCGATCAATCTCAGGCTACGATTCCGTTCGGCACTGTACTCTCGACCGAGACACGCGATGCCCGCGTTTTTAACCGGCGTCGCCTTCGTCAACATCGACGACGGACAGTTACACCTGAGCGCGATTCGCGTCGAGAGGACGCGAATGCTCGAGCGCGCTTTTTGGTCGATGATCGTCGATTCTTACACGCGTCAGGTGGCGAGACAGGCGCTGTTACTTCTCGTCGGCGTCGACGTGTTGGATTCTTTCTCGCAGGCGCTCGGACAAGCCTCGGCGGGCGTCGCGGCGTTGAGTTTGGATAAAAAGTTTTCAAATTCGATGAATTCGACGCTCGGACCGGATGCTCGAAAAGCTGAATCCATCCAGGCTGGACTCGCCACGGGCGGCGAAATGCTCGCCAAGGGCGTGTTTAGAGGCATCACCGGTGTCTTTCGAAAACCCGTCGAGGGCGCCATCAAGGGCGGCGCCGTCGGTTTCGCGAAGGGTGTCGGGAAAGGTTTAATCGGCGCGGTGACGCAACCGCTCGCCGGAGGTTTAGCCGCCGTCGGTCGAACCGCAGAGGGCATCGCCGTCGGCGTCGACGGCGTGAAGAGCGTGCTCGGAGTGAACGCGTCGTCGGTGCAGGTTCGCGTTCGAGAGCCTCGGGCGCAGCACGCCGACGGCGTCTTGCGCTCGTTCGATCGCGAGACGTCCGACGCGCAAACCGCGCTGCGCGCCGCCGTGAGAAGGAAGGCGAGCGTGCAGGTATCGGACGGACTCTCGACGGCGACCCCGTACGCTCGAGACAGGTACCTCGACAGCATCGAGGTCGATTCGCGGTCCACGCTCGTCGTGCTCACCGACCAACGCATCGCGGCGTTGAGAGTGCCGCGCGAACGGCGCGACGAGTACGTCGCTCTCTGGCACGTGTCGTGGTCCGAACTCCTCCACGCGGAGACGCAAGCGCCCGCCGACGTGGTGTTACACCTGAGAGAATACACGAGAAAGAAACGAATATTTGAAAAGAGCAGAATCACGCGCGTCGTCAAGACGACGCCCGGGACAGATCAGATGGAACGATTGATTGATATGATTTCACGCGAGGTGACGCGGCGCACTCGAACGGCGTCGGACGACGCCGACGCGCGCGACTCGGACGCGTCGCCGATCTACGTGCCGTGCGCGGGTTGGCGCAAGGTGGTTCGTCTCGACGATGACGCGTGCGTGTGGGCGCCGACGCCACCGAACGCGAGATACGCGATCTTCGGACACGTTCTTGGCGGTTCGGAGGAACCGTCCGAACCCGTGAGCGTCGTCTTGAGAACGGGAGGCGACGGCGTGGTGCTGAGTCCACCCGTGCGGTTCGAACTCATCTATCGAGAGCGATCCGATTTCACGGTTTGGATGCCCGTGCCACCAGCGCACTTTCGAGCCATCGGCGCGGTCGCCGTCGACGGCGTCGAGCCGCCGAAGAAGGAAGACGTCGTCTGCGTGCGCACCGACTTTTTAACGATGGCGTTGGTCAAGCTCGGATGGCTTCCGCAGGCTGGGAAGAACGACGCCATGCGCAGTCCCGACCGGAGACACTTTGCAAACGCGACCATGTGGACGGTGGATAACCTGGGTCAGACGTTCATCGCGACTCGTTCGAGAGATCATCCGGCGGACGACACCGCGTTGGACGTTCTCGATGCTCGCGAAGAAGACGACCGAATCATGATTTGAGAAGCTCGCTCGTCGTACGTGCAATGTCGTACTTTAGCTCAACGTATTGTACTTTAGCTCAACGCGCGATCGCCTAAGATGAATTGAATTAATGTCTACTACGTCTACTGTACCACGAGTACGCAAACAAACCCGCGCTCACGACGGAGACGACGACGAGCGCGCGCTCCGCCCGAAGAGACGAGAGCGCCGCCGCCTCCGCCGCCGTCTTGTCCGCCGAACGCGCCTCTCGAACGGGCGGCGCCGTCTTGGTCACCTCACCCGCTCGTTTCGCCGCGCCGTTGGTGCGCACGTGCGACCGACGCTCTTTTCGAGGCGCCATCATGTCCTCGATGTCCGGCTCCCCCGGCGTCTTCAGAGAGAGCATACCGCACGCGCCGCTGATGTCCTGTCCCATCTCGTGCCTCACCGTCGTGAACAAGCCGAACCGTCGCGTCAAGATTTCCAACATCTTCTGCACCGCCTCCGGTTTCGGCGGCACGTGTCCCGCGGGCGTGTCCGTGGGATTGAGAGGAATCAGGTTGACGATGACCTCTTTCCCGCGCAAGAGTTCGCCGAGCTGTTCGGCGCACGTCTCGTCGTCGTTGACGCCGCCGAGGACGCAATACTCGATCATGGTTTTCATCTTCGGTCCCGAGGCGAGATACTCGTCCAGAACCGCCATGAGATCGCCAAGTTTGTACGCCTTGGCCGTGGGCACGATTTTCTGTCGAAGTTCTTGCGTCGGCGCGTGTAAACTCAGCGCTAAACACGTCCCCGGCGCGTCTCGCGTGAGCGTTCGCATCCTGGGAATGACGCCCACCGTGCTCACCGTAATCTTACTCGCGCTCAATCCGAACCCCTTATCGTCTCGCATCACCTCGATCGCCTCCATCACGCTCGCGTAATTATTCAACGGTTCACCCATCCCCATGAAAACGACGTTTCGCACCGAATCATCGCGACTCGCGTGCGCCAACTGTTCCACGATTTCCCCCGGCGTCAAGTTTCCGAGCTCTCCCAGCGTCCCCGTCGCGCAAAACGTGCACCCCATCTTACACCCCACCTGCGACGACACGCACAGCGTCGTTCGTCCCTTGGCGTGTCGCATCACACACGCCTCCACGCGATGCCCATCTCGCAATTCGACGATCATCTTCTTCGTCGACCCGTCCCCAGACGTCTTCTCGTGCGCCACGCGCGTGACGAAGAGCGCGAACGCGCCGCCGCGTCCCCCACCCCCACCCCCACCCCCGACCAACCCATCGACGACCGCGCGAGGCAGACCCAACGCCGGTCGACGCACGAACACCTCCTCGAGCGTCATCGCGCCCTCTCGCGCGCACTCCACGCACGCCCGCGTGAGATTTCTCGCGTGCGCGCGCGCCTTGAACCCATCCCCGATGCGCGCTCGCATCCATTCCACGAGCTTCTCACGATCGAACACGCTCGACACGGACGACGACGACGACGGAGACGACGACATCGCCGAGGCGTCCATCACGACGCCGCGAGACGACATCACCGACGCCGGTCGACACCGCGCGCGCCAATCGCGAATCTCCCGCCGCCGGGCGGCGGTTGGGCGCCACCCGGCGGGTTTCATGCAGACAGAGATTTCACACCCGGACCGAGGGAGGTATCGACCACACGTCACACCCGGACCAATCAATGACGGGACGGCGCGCGAGGTCGCGTGTCCTTACTTACGCTCTTTCCCTGGATTCGGACATATGGCATCTGCTTATTTTCCGTACAATATGTACGACGCGGCGGTCGGTCGACGGACGCGAGGCCTCGCCGACGCGACGTTTCGCGGCCTCGAGAGAGACGGAGAGACGGAGGGCGTCGTGTGTGTAAAGTAAAGTGGTACGTAACTAGAGGGTTTAGACACCACAGTACGTACGCATCTCACCCGTGCCGACACGCGCGAAGACGCGTCGACCGACCGCCCGGACGCGTCGCGCGCGTCGACTCGACCGTCACACGCGCGCGAAGACGCGACGACGGACGGTGAGGCGACGGCGCGCGCTCGTGACGAGTGCACGCGACGCGCGCGAGCGAACGATTCCGATCGAGTCCTCGCTCGTGGTGAACGCGCGCGCGTTCGATGCGGTCGCTCGTCTCGGTCGAGGACGACGCGGTCGACGCGTTACCGGTGACGGTCGCGGTCGTCGCGGAAGATGACGCCGCGGCGTCGGCCGCGAGTCGCGGGGGGGACGGGCGCACGATGTTCGCGGTGGCGATAATTTCCATCGTCGTCATCTTGTGTTGGATGGTGTGCGGGATCGTCGCCCGTAAGCGTAAGCGGACGATGGAGATCAAGGCGTCCGAGGCGTTCGAGCGGGCGCTCGAGGAGGCTGAGCGACGACGCGCGGCGCGAACGGCGCGCGCGTGGGAGGATCGAGCGGCGAGGGTGACGATGCCGGGATCGATGGAAGGGGAGGAGGTGGTGGTGCTCGGCGTGCGAGAGGTGGTGGACGCGCGAGGGATGGACGTGGGCGTGGGAGAGGAGGAGGGCGCGCGCGCGCGCGACGGCGGCCGAGCCGGCAAAGGCGAAGACGCCGAGGGCGAGACGCGCGAGGGGGATGCGGCGAGGACGGTGGAGACGACGGTCGTCGGCTCGGACGACGCCGTGTGAGGGACGAGATGTGCGTCGAGGACGTCGCGCGGTGTGACGCGGCGTGGATTGTTTGTTTGTATCTTTTGTATCTATATCTCGCACGTCCGGGACGCGCGTTGCGTTCGTCGCGAGTTGCAAT
>Ga0255777_10001039_pt1 | contig 26547 bp, 14 predicted proteins | sample 101ome_15_FD_179975 | JGI IMG/M metagenome (GOLD analysis project Ga0255777, IMG submission 179975) | Coastal salt marsh microbial communities from the Groves Creek Marsh, Skidaway Island, Georgia - 101402AT metaG (version 2) | ecosystem: Environmental > Aquatic > Marine > Intertidal zone >... | reverse complement strand
AGTCGCGCGCGGTCGCCTCGCAATTCGTCCCACTCGCGCGCCGTCACCATCCCTCGCGCGACCGCGTCCTCGGCGTCTCGCCCGGCGGCGCACGTCGCGTCCTCGTGACACCACACGTCCACCGCGCCCGGTTCCGTCGCCTCGCGCGCGCTCGCGCGCGTCGACGACCACCGTCGCCCGCGCGCGATGCCCGCCGTCGAAATCTCAACCGCGCGTCGTCCGCGCCGAGTCCACGCGCGCGTCCCACCGCCGCGACGCGTCCTCGCGCACGTCGCGCACGCGCGCGCCAACATGCTCGCCCGGTGCCGTCGCCCGCGCGCGCGACGCGCACTCGCGCATCGGAATCGTCCACGGCGCGCGTCAAACATTTCAAACCATCACACCGCGACGCCGTCGACGCCTTCCGTCGACGCGCCCGCATCTCCGCCTCTCTCGCGCGCGCGGGCGCGATGTCGGACGCCGTCGACGCCTCGGTGCGTCGCTCGACGCGCGCGCGTCGCGACACCGCGGTGGTTCGTGCGACCGATGTCTGGGTCGACGCTCGAGGCGGACGCGCGACGATCGAGGCGATCAAGCGCGAGTCGCGCGCGGAGGAGATCAACCGACGCGCGCGGGCGCGTCTGGGGATTTGTAACGACCCCGACGAGGCGTGGGCCGCGCTCGGGGCGACGCCTGGACGCGGGTGGGACGCGGCGAGAGAGGCGTGGGTGCAGTGCGACGCGCCGGGGTGCGCGCGGTGGCGACGCGTGCCGAGATGCGTGGGAGACGAGTTGGGGCGAACGGGGTCGACGTTTACGTGCGCGGATGGGAAGGATGGGAGGTTTAACGCGTGCGCGCGGGCGCAGGAGGCGACGGATCGAGAGATTGATGCGATATTGGATGAGAGTTTGCGCGCGGATGAGGAAGCCAAGGCGGCGAGCACGCGAGAGGTGATCAACGCGCGGACGAGAGAATCGCAGAAACGGAAGAGAATGGCGTTTTTGGAGGAGAGACATAAAAGGGGGGAGATTGATCTTCGCGATGATGGAACGTATACCGTGTTGGTGTCGAAAAAGGCGAAGAATGGCGGGAAGAACGGATCGTCCGCGTCGGTTGGAGTGGCGGCGAACGCGCCGCCGCATCCGGGACCTTTCGACGAGTGGTCGTGGGTGCAGTGCGAGGGCGTGGGATGCGGTAAATGGCGCAAAGTGAAGTTTGCCGTTACCGACGTGACGACGATGCGGGATCGTTGGGTGTGCGCGATGAACGCCGATAAAGAGTACGCGTGTTGCTCCAAGCCGCAAGAGCTGGAGAACGAAGAGGTGGACAAGTTCATGCAGGATCAGGAAATTCGCAAGATTCAACACCAGGCGCAATTGCAGGCACACTATGCGCATTTTGCCGCCGGACGCGGGCCGATTCCCAAAGGTCTTATTCGCGTCTCAGTGCCGCTGACGGATGAACAGGACAAGCCGACCGGGACGGAGGACGCGCCAAAGGCTCCGCCGCCGCAGACGACGACGGCGAACTTCGAAAAAGGACCTGAAGATCTACCGGACTGGGTTCCCGGCACTCCGCGTCCGAAGCCACCGTTGGCGGTGCTCAGAGACACCATCCCGCTGCAAATCCCAGTTGTGTGCAACGGCTTTCCGGGGGTGTACCTTGCGCGCCGAAACATGTTCAGATGTCATTGCGAACAGCCAGAACACGAGTGCGCCTCGGCGAGCGGTGAGGGAGACGGTCGACTCTTCACGGGCACGGGATGGGAAGCGCACTGTGGAAAAGCCTCCACGCGGAAATACAAGGCTTCCGTCAAGGTGCTCATGGAAGGTCCAGTGCCGCAAATGTTCATCGGGCGGTGGTTCGAGCGCGTCGGTCTGGAGATCGCCGACGGCAAGGGTGGTGGCAAATCGAAGAAATCAAAGACCAAGAACGTGATGATGGAGCTCGATGAAGCCTTCATCCCTGGCCCCATCAACCAACTCTCTCTTCGTAATTTGATGACGATTTTTGGCTTTATTCTCGACGGCTCGGCGCAGGCCGAAGTCAAGTCCGAAATTAAAACGGAAAATGACGACGACGTCGCGATAGAACCGGTAAAACCGAAGGAACTGAGCCCCGATGACGCTGCTGAGGAAGCTGCGCGCGAGATCGGTCGCTTCGCGAGTGTTTGTAAATCTTGGAGACAGGCTGCGGAGACGGTGCTCAAATCGTCGGGCATCGAGAAGAGCGCCAAGAAAAAGAACCCTGATACCACCGCTCTGCGCACGCAATTCACGGTGATCGAGGAGTACGTCGATCGCATGGACGATAAGGAGTGCCAGATTGAACGTTCGGTAACACTTGCGGATAACCATCCGTTCGCTAATAAATCAAAGAATCAGACGGCGAACGTCGACGACGCGCATCCTCCAGGATGGTGGCCGTCGCTCGGAACTAAATCGGAGCGCAAAAAACTCGTCACGGAGGTTATCGAACAGGAGACGTACGGCGTGGATTTCGTCACAGGTCGCGACGCGACGGAGACGCTCAAACGCGTGCTTCCGGACTTTTCTGAGGACGATGTGTGGAAGTTGTACAAGCAACTGCTCTCTCAAGTCAACGAGAGCTACGGCAAGATGACGCCCGACACGCTGGCGACGCAGAGTCTCGCGCTGGCCGCCGAAGATCTCGCCGAGAAGCTCGAGCGTAAGCCTCAAGATCCCAAGAGCGTCGCCTTCTCCAAAGCGTTGTGGAAGCTCGCGAGCGCGGCGAGAGCGACGCCAGAATATTATTTAGTCCACCGTAAAGGTTTCGGCGTCGTGTGCAAGAAACCCATCAAGAAGGGCGAGTTCCTCATCGATTTCCTCGGAGAGATTTATCCTCCGTGGGCGTGGGCGGAGAAGCAAGACGCGATTCGCAGCGTGCAAAAGACGAGAGGGCTGAACGATAAGGGCCCGCCCGAGTTTTACAACATGCAAATCGAACGCCCTGGAGGCGACGCCGAGGGATACTCGGTGCTCTTTTGCGACGCCATGCACGAGAACAATTACGCCGGACGATTGTCGCACACGTGCGAACCAAACGTTGACGTCAACCTGAAAGCCATCAACGGAAAGTACGAGATTCATTTCATCACGAACAGAGACATAGAACCGGGCGAGGAGTTGGCGTATAATTATCACAGTTGCACGGATAACATGAAGGAGGTCGAGGCGGCGTTTTGTCTCTGCGGGGCGCGCATGTGTCGGGGATCGTATCTGAACTTTGTCGGCGAGGATAATCACTCGCAAGTGTTGGAAAAAAAACATAAACTCATCGATCGGCAGGTGATGATGTTGAAAGCCATCGACAAGGCGGACAAGGCGCTCACGCCCAAGCAAGTGCGATGTCTGAGCGACGTCGGCTACTACACCGGTAAAGGTTTGCTTCGCAAGTGTCCGGGATGGTTGCTTCAATTCGTCGGTGAGATCGCCGTGTACATGAACCTGGAACTCAATGAGCTTCCAAAACATATTCTAGAGGCGGCGAAGAAGGAACAAGAAAAGCTATCCGCGAAGGGCGACGGACGGCACGAGTTTACGTACACGGAAAAGTTTGCCAAGATTGATGCGTTGGCCATGCGTGAGAATCGCACGCAGTGCGTGGCCATCATGCTCAGTAAAGTGCGTCGTCTTCTGACTCGTCCTCGCGATGGAAAGCCGCAAAAGAGCGTGTACGATTGCTTGGACGTGTTTGAAAAGGCGGAGGCGCCGTACGTGCAGTTGTCCGAGGAGGAAATCGCCGCGCAGTTTTGGGGCGCGAGCGCCGAAAATTTCGAGAAGTCCATCGTGTGCGGCCTTCTTCGCGCGATGGGTCCGCACGAGCGCAAACGCGACGCCGCTGGATTCGTTCTGTGGGCGAGCGCGGTTGAAGGCGTTGCCGAAAAGGTTCGCGCCGGTAAGATGAAGAGGAAGGAGTCGCTCTTGTGGTTGCGCGATGAATTGAAAAAGTTGCCCAGGTCGAAGGGTGCGCGTCACGATCTCGCGGCTGGTCTCTTACATTTGTACGCGTCGACGGAACGGATCTGGCAGCCGTCGTCCGCGCCGGAGCACTCGGTGTACAAAAGCGATAAGACGGTGCTCGTGCGCGAGGACGAAGTCACCGCGTGGGGCGTAGGTGCCGGAGGCGGCGGAGACAAAATTGTGGCGAGAGTCGAGAAAGCCTACAAACCGGGTTTCACGGCGGCGGCGATGCTGTTGTGGCACAAACAGGAAACCGCAGATCCAACACAACACATTTTTGCCAATCGAAAGGGCAACTTGAGCATGCCGGACATCGCGTGCTGCTACTCGAGCCGTCCCGGAAACGACCTCGCCAGAGCCGGCGAGCGCGAACACGAGACGTGGATTCAACACTTGAAGAGCTGGCCCGAGGAACCGTGGCCGCAATCGAGCGGACCGTGGGGGCCGACAAACCAGCAGAGGCTGCTCGGATCTCCCATTTTAGACGCGTGGATGAAGGGCGACCGGGCGTTTCCAAAGGCTTGTTTGGTGTGGCTGACGGAGAACACGGGTTCTTGAATTCTTTGTAATAGTGTCATCAGACGACAATAGCTCACTAACTACTCTCTATCTCGCGCCCACTTCACAGCCAACGCGATGAGAAATGCGCGACACGCCTTTTCATCGAGTCCCGCGAAGCTCGCGAACGCGGCACTTGGCGGCGCTTTGCCGTTGAGCGTGACGAAATCGTTGAAATACAGCGTCAGGTGTTCCGGCACGCACATGAGATCGAAATAGAAGGCGCACCCTTTCCTGACGATGTCAATGAGCGCGTTCAACACCGTGGAGTCATCCAACGCGTCCGCGACCGCGATATCGCGTACGCTCTCGCCAGCCATGTGACGGTCGTAGAGCGACTTTTCCGTCTCCGTCAAATCGATGTCGCTCGCGCGTTTACTTTGCGCCGATAACTCACCCTTCGCGTCTTCCACCGTTACCGCGTCTTCAACGTCGTCTTCGACGTCGTCATCCTCAACGAAATGTTCGTCGTCGTCGTCGTCGTCGTCGTCGTCGTCGTCGTCGTCCTGTGGTTCTTCCTCGGACGACGCCGCCGGTTCCGGCAACGGATCGCACTCGTACGGCTCGTCTCCGTACGCGTGCACCAAATCCCTCGCGCGCAGCGCCCGATACACCAACAGCGACGCCCACGCGTCCATAGCGGCGTATTTAATTTGTTCCTCTTTCAACTCGTCGCGCTCCCAATTCGACATCCGCGTCTTATCCTTGGGCAACGTCTTCCCCAACGTGTGTTCGCACAGACGCGCGAGCGACCACGACGGCGCGCTCGGACACCCACCCTCGTACCGCTCTCGCGCCAACGCGCTCAATTCGATCACCCTCGACGTCTCCAATCCAAAATCTCGAACTAATTTCTTCGCATCGCCTCGTACGTTGAATCCAGTCTTTCCTCGCGTCGAGTCGCGAATCCACCGTTTAAACCGACGCGTCAGCCCGGCGGTGTGTATTCGTCCCAACACCACCAACTTTTCGCTCAGATCCTCGTTCGCCGCCGCGATCTGCACCAACGACGTCTTTGCTTCTCCAGATCCCTTCTTGAACGACACCTTCCACTCCATATCGAAGCCGCAGTCTCGCGCGCTCGCGCGCCCGTCTCCGTCCCCGTCGCCGAACGCCTCGATCCGCGCCAACGCCTCGTCCAACGCCTCCGCCGTGCTCGCCACGACGATCTCACCGTCGTATGTTAAATCTTCCAACGTTTTCGCGCGCGCGAGCGGCGCGCCGACCGCCACTGTGGACGTCGGCGCGTCGTTTTCTTTGTCGTCGGTTGGCGCGGTCGCGCGCGCGCGTTTTCTCGTCGTCGTTCCCGCGGCGTCGACGATCGCGCGCGGCGCGCGCGGTCGCGCGCGTTTCGCGGGCGACATGCGGTCGCGCGCGTCTCGCGCTTCCGAGCGTCTCTCGCGCGCGCGGCGACGCGCCGAGTCGTCGCGCGACGGGATGACGTTTCGACATCGGCGCGACTGCGCGACGCGCGCGAGACGCGACGATGACGATGACGCCGACGACGGCGGCGCGCGCGACCGCGACCGCGACGATGTCGTCGTCGTCATCGTCGCGCGCCGCGCGCGATCGGCGAGCGACGCGCGCGCGCGGCGACGCGGGACGACGGGGACGCATCGCGCGCGGCTTGACGACGACGCCGACGACGCCGACGGCGACGCGCGCGACCGCGAACGGTGACGGCGCGACGGACGACGACGCATCGGCACCGTCGGCGCTGTCGCGAGCGGCGCGCGCGTTCGCGCGAGGGGCTGCCGAGGCTGTCGACGGCGTCGACGCCGAGGCCGAGGACGACGACGTCGTCGTCGAGCGTCTGGGGGTGCGGAAATCTCTCCTGGAGAGCGACGAGGAAGAGGCGGAGGCGCGCGCGCGCGCGATGGTTAACATGGCGCGGTTATCGGCGAGCGGTGGTGGGGAGGTGATGCGACGGATTCCCGAGGACGTGTTGCCGCTGTTGTTGCGTCTGCCGAGCGCGGGGGCGGACGCGGAGGCTCTTCGACGAAGTGCGGAGGGTTTGACGGCGTGGAAGGAGGCGTTGGCGCGCGGATTGTTACCGGACGCAGACATTCCGTGGCCGGAGGACGATACGTTTCGCGAGGCGCTCGTGGAGGCGCTGGGGGATTTGGATATGGCGAGGTTCACGAGGCGGTTTCCGCCCGTGCTCGACACGTTGATGAAGAATATATTGGACATTTTGTACATTTACGAGCGCGATCGCGTGGACGAGGGCGAACCGGAGATGCCGCCGAGCGAACCTCGAGAGTCGATGTCGTCCAACGACGGTGAGGGGGAGGGCGAGGCGCAGGGCGACGGCGCGGGCGAGAGCTCAGAGGAGGAGGGCGACGGCGACGAGCAGACGCAGGCGAGCGGAGAGGGAGGAGGTGGCGACGAAACCGACGGCGATGATAACGTGGATGAGTTCGACGTCGGCATGGACGGCGATGAGAGCGGGAGCGAGGCGCTCGAAAACGCCAAGGAGAAGAATAAGGAGATGGTGCAACAACTCATGGATGATTTCAAAGAGCAGTGGGAACCCGCCGTCGATAAGCTCGACAAGGCCGCCAAGGCGTTCGAGGGATTAGATTTGGACGATTTGGCGGACGGTCCCGAGGGATTTGATCTCACGCGCGGGCTGTGGCAACAGACGGGATGGAAGGAGCTCGACTCGCTTCGTAAAAAGTTGCAAGACTTGCGCGAGTTGCGCGACATGGTGCGAAGTCTCGGCAGAGGGTCCGGTCGAGGCCCGCTTCGTCGTGCGCCGCGTCAACGCGAGCGCCAAGGCTTCCCAATGGGACTCGTACGAAGCCCGATGGAACCTGAGCAAACCTCTGGACTGTGTCGATCGGACGATTTGTCTCGCATGATGCCGAGCGAGATGGTGCTCCTCGCGTCGGATATCCCCGAAGCGCGTTTGCTCCACTTTGCTCGTCGCGCCGAGCGCACGCTCCTGTCCTACGAGCGCGTCGGCTGGTCCGAAGAACCCGCGATCACGATCGAGGGCTTCGAGACGCGACCCGCCGCGGAGTGCGGTCCCATCATTGTGTGCCTCGACACGTCGGGGTCGATGATGGGCGCCAGAGAAACCGTCGCCAAGGCCATGGTGCTCGAGTGCATGCGCCAGAGCAGATCTCAACGGCGCGCGTGTTACCTGTACTCATTCAGCGGTCCCGGAGATTGTCAAGAGCTCGAGCTCAAACTGAACGCCAGCGGTCTCCAGGGTTTGCTCGAATTCCTCAGCGGCAGCTTTCACGGCGGCACCGACGTCGACGAGCCCTTCAATCGAGCCCTCGTGCGTCTCTCCGAGGCTGAGTGGAGCAACGCGGACATCCTCCTCGTCACCGACGGCGAGATCGCCCCTCCGAACGAAGAATTAATCGCCAATCTCGACCGAGCCAAGGAAGAGATGGGATTAAAGGTGCACGGATTGCTCGTCGGCGAGGCGGGCAACGCCGACGTCGTAGAGAGCATATGTTCGCACGTGCACGCGTTTCAATCCTGGTCCGCCGTCGGCGGTCGTCTGTGAGCGCGACGTCAGCTTGTATTCGCAAATTTATATTTAACGCGTTTTCCCTCGACGTTTCCCGCGCGCGCGTCACCGAACGCATCCTCGTTCGTCTCTCGTTCCCGTCCCGTCCCGTCGAGCCATCAGACTGCGCGGTTGCGCCCATCGTCCTCAGAGCCATGCACGCGCTCACCCGCGCGCGCAACGCCGGCACGCGCGCGCCCGACTCGTTCCGCGTCGCTCTCGAGCGTGGGCTCTCCCGTCGTCCTCTCGAGCTCGCCTCCCGCGTCGAGAGCGACGTCGCGCCCACGTGCGTCGACCTCGAGACGGTTGAGCGCCGGTATCTCTTGGTCGGTGGCATCGACGGTGGCGCGCGCGTGTACGACACGGAGCGTCGAGGCGGTGACGAGCGATGCTATGCCGCGTCCGGACCGGCGAGCTCGAGCGCGACGCTCGTGTGCGAGATCGTGGGTGGAGGGGCGCGTCCCGCGGGTGGAGGCGCGAGGAGAGGCGAAGGGGCGGAGACGCGCGATGCGACGACGAGCGATGAGATCGGACACGCGTACGCCACGTCGTGCGCGCGATGGTTACCGACAGATACTGGGGTGTTTTTTACCGGGTCGTATGACGGCCGGGTGAAGTGTTGGGACGCGAATTGTTTGCGAGCGGCGACGGAGACGACGCTCGCGAGCAAGTGTCGCGCCGTGGCGCTGAGCGCGCGCGCGACGTCACATTCGCTCGTGGCGATCGGTTCGGACGACGACATCGTACGATTGTGGGATCCAGTGTCGAACGTCATCGCGCACACGCTGTCGGGGCACAGAGGGAGTGTGCACGCGATCGAGTGGTTGCGGTCGAACGAGCACGCGTTGGCGACGGGCGGCGCCGAGGGCGATGTGCGTCTGTGGGACATTCGACGCGCGGGGGCGTACATGATCTTGGATAGGCACAACACGCAGGCGACGGCACGCGTGGATTCGATGAGGGACGCCATGTACGCGGGATCGAGCGGGAACGGGGTCGTGGAGGCGGGACCGAAACCGGCGTCGAGGAAAATGGCGGATTCCGTTCCGAATCATCTACGCGCTGACTCGGCGAGACGATGTTCGTCGTCGGGATGGGGACGATCGTCTTCCGGTGGAGGCGGCGCGCTCGGAGGGTCGTCGTCGCGCAAACGCGCGCGAGACGGCGGATGGGGCGGGTGGGGCGTCGGTTTCCGAGGCGCGCGACATTCGCGAAACGGAGGAGACGCCGAGGCGCTCGGCGCCGGCCCGTCTCGCGCGCGAGACGGCTACTCCTCCATCGCCGCTCCCGCGCACGACGGTCAGGTGAGTTCGCTCGCCACGACACCGTGCGGTATGTTTCTCATCTCCACCGGCGCCGACGCGCGCGTTCGACGCTGGGATTTATCAAACGGATTGAACGCGTACACGCCGTACGACGCCGCCGGTTTGATTCCCACCGCCGCCGCGTGTCAAATCGCCATCACCGCCGACAGCGAGCGCCTCTTCGTCCCGTGCACCGACGGACGCGTTCGCGCGTTTCGCACGACGTCCGGTGCGCTCGACTGCGAGCTTCGAGGACATCTCGACGACGTCTTCGCGTGCGCGCACAAGGACGGCGGCGACGCCGAGCTCTTCACCTGCGGGAAGGACGCCAACGTTCTCGTGTGGTCATCCACACCCTTCACCGCGCGCGGCGATTCCACCGACGTCTTCGACGGCGACGCGTGGAGCGACGAAGACGAGGACGATAACGCCGAGTTCGATCGATCCGGCCGTCCGACGACGGCGGCCGACCCGCTTCGCGCCGGGCCGAGAGGTTTGGGATACCGACGAGGTCGCGTCGGGTGACGACGCACCTCACGTCGTCGAGGCGACAGAACGCGCATAGATAGATGGATAGATAGTCAGACATAGATAGCACACGCACTCGCCATTTCTTCTTTCCGCAATCGCGCATCTCTCCGTCATTCGCGCGTCGTCGTCGTCGCCTCGATTTTTTTTCTCTTCGCCGCGCGCGTCTGTCTCTTCACACGCTCGCGCGCCATGTCGGCCAAGCGTCGCGTCCCGCCCGTCGTCGGCGGCGTCGCCAAGAAAAAATCACCCGCCGCGAAACCCCGCGGCGGGTCCGTCCTCGATCGCGTGCGAGGCTTGCGTGCGTTCGGTGCGAAAATTTCAAATCGCATGCGCGCCTTTCCCGAGACGGTGCGCGAGTCGCGTCTCGCCGTCAATCGCGCGGCGTCGTCCCGCGACGATCTCAGACGTCGTCTCCAAGGCGGTGTCTCTTCCGATCGGTGGCCTCGCGGACAGCGCGTGGGCGTTGACGACGACGAGAAGGACAAGATGAAGGATCTGCGGCGGCGGTTGGCGCCCAAGGCGTCTTCGGCGTCGAGAACGAAATCGCCTCGCGAAAAACGTCGCGGTGGTGATTTACGCGCCGTCATCGACGCTCGAGACTCGCGTTCGCATCCCCCGACGGGTGGTGATCGACGCGTGAACGAGTTGTTGCGTTCGCTCTCGTTGGAGCGGTATCGAGACGTCTTCGCCGCCGAGGAAATCGACATGGACGCGTTGCGAGCGATGCGAGACGTCGATTTTGAAAAATTGGGCGTACCGTACGGGCCGAAAGTGAAGATTATCGCCAATTTACGCGCGAATCGACGGAGGTAGATGACATCGTCGATCAATCGACGCGCGCGTTGTATGTACACTACACACTATTCGAGTTCGCGAGTTCCGATTCCGACGTTTCTACGCCGACGCGACGACGACGACGTCACTCCGCGCCTCGCGAACGAACGAACGAGACCCGCCCACACGAGACGAGACATAAGCGAAAACCACCCACCATGTCCGACGAGTACTCGCGCACGGTGCGACTGACGGACGATCTCTCGTACGTCCCGCCCACGGCGCCGCTTCCGTCTTGGCTCAAAGGCTTTCTCGTCACCAGCATCCATCCCAACGAAAACGCCGTCGTCGACGCGGTGATCGAGACGTCAAACATTTTGAACGATTACTGGTTTAAGGTGGCGTACGACGCGCACAGAATCGATGGTGAGAAACCGTACGAACGCGCCGAGTGTATGTGGATACCGGGGTGCGATTCGGCGGCGTTTCTGGCGTTGCGTCCCGACGATAACGACGTCGACGTCGGTTTGTGCGCCAAAGCCGTGATCGAGGAGTGTAGAAAAGGCGCGGATTGGAAACAACCGACGCACGTGAGTCGAATCGTGCCCGTGGAAAGGTGCGCGAGCGAGTTGGAATTGAACGCCTTGGCGTCCGAGGTGCTCGCGAAACATTTTCCTCCGAGAGACGTCGACGCGGACCCGATCGCATTCGCCGTCCACTACGAGGAACACTCGGCGCTTCGACACTTTTCATCCTCCGACGTCAATCGCATCGTCGCCGAGAAAGTCCCGGACGTCGGGTACACGGTGAATCTCAAGAATCCGAACAAAACCGTGCTCGTCGTCAACGCGGGCGGTACGATGATGATGTCCGTCGTCGACGATTACGAAGCGCTCGGCCACTTCAACGTCCATCGCGCCGCGTTCGAGGATAAACCCTCAGACCACGTCCCGACATCCGACGCCGCGGCGTAAACCGCTCGACCGACGACGCGACCGACGTCCGAGTCGCGCTTCACGCGCGCGGCGCGCTCGCGTTCGATTTACACGCGTTCGCCAGACGCGCGCGCAAGACCTCTCGCGCTCGATACGACGACCTCTCTTCATCGCCCCGCGGTGTAAACGAACACTCATTCACACACACACACACGAGTCGATGCACCACGGGCGCCTCTTTTCACCCGTCGCGGACGCGACATAGCGCGCGGCGGCGTTCGCGACTGACCTAAACCCTCACACGATGCGCCTCGACCCGTCCCCTCGCGCGCGCGCGCGTCACTCGGCGCCCGCGTCGCCGCGCGCGTCACCGCTTCGCGAACGCACGCGCACGCATATCGTCCGTCGTTCGTTCCGACGTTCGAACGCGAGAGTGTCGGCGTGAAGACGACGACGACGACGGGAACGTCACCATCGTAATCGCATCGTCGTTATCGTAATCGCATCGTCGACGTCATCCGCGCGCGATGTCCGGACCGACGCTGGCGAACGAGATCATCGATGCGGTGCGCGCGTTGCCGCTCGTGGTGTCGGTGCCGATGGCGCTGACGACGGTGACGATTTTGGTGTTTCTTCTGGATCAACTCTCGCACGGTCCGCTCAAGCCGAGAGGATCGCCGCCGGTGATCGACGTCGCGCCCGTGTGGGGCGGTATGGTGGCGTTCTTGGCGGGACCGATGCGATTGATGAAGAACGCGATGCCCAAGTACGGTGAGGTGTTCACGGTGCCGGTGTTTCATAAGCGAATCACGTTTTTGATCGGGCCCAAGGTGAGCGAGTTTTTCTTCAAGGCGAAGGACACGGAGATGTCTCAAAAGGAGGTGTACGAGTTCAACGTGCCGACGTTTGGAAAAGGCGTGGTGTTCGACGTCGATCACACGACTCGGGCTGAACAATTTAGATTTTTCGCGGACAGTCTCAAGAGTAATCGCTTGAGAATGTACGTGGGGATGATGGTGAAGGAGGCGGAGGATTTCTTCGCCAAGTGGGGCGACGAGGGCGAGGTGGATTTGCTCGAACAGCTCTCTGAATTAATCGTGCTCACGGCGTCGCGATGTTTGCTGGGAAGAGAGATTCGTGAGACGCTCTATTCCGAAGTCACGAGCCTCGTGCACGATTTGGACAAGGGCATGGTGCCGTTGTCGGTGTTTTTCCCGTACGCTCCGATTGAAGCGCATCGCAAGCGCGACGCCGCTCGAAAAAAGCTCGCCATGATTTTCGACAAGGTGATTCAGGCGCGACGAGAGAGCGGGGCGAGCGAGCCGGACGTGTTGCAAACCTTCATCGACGCTCGTTACAAGGACGGTTCCAAGCTCACCAACGACCAAGTGCTCGGCATGTTGATCGCCGTGCTCTTCGCCGGTCAGCACACCTCCTCCATCACTTCCACCTGGACCGGTTTGCTCTCCATAGCCAACAAGTCTCGCGTCATCCCGACGCTCGAGGAGGAACAGCGTAAGATCATGAAGAAGCACGGTAACGAGTTGGATTTCGACATCTTGGCGGGCATGGATGAGCTTCATTTCGCCGTCAAGGAGGCGCTTCGCATGCACCCGCCGCTCATCATGCTCCTTCGCATGGCCCAAGTACCCTTCGACGTCGAGACGAGCGACGGCAAGAAGTACACCATCCCCAAGGGCCACATCGTCGCCACCTCTCCCGCTTTCGCGCACCGTCTCGAAAACGTCTACTCCGATCCCGACGTCTACAATCCGGGTCGTTTCCGCGAGCCCAATCCCGAGGACAAGGCGGCGTTCGCCTCGTTCATCGGTTTCGGCGGCGGTCGTCACGGATGCATGGGTGAAACCTTCGCCTACATGCAAATCAAGACCATCTGGTCCATCCTGCTCAGAAACTTTGAATTCGAGCTCGTCGGCGATCTTCCCGAGCCCGACTACGAGGGCATGGTCGTCGGTCCGAAAAAGTCGTGCGTGCGCTACAAGCGTCGCGCGCTCAAATAAAGTAATCCATCTCTTCATCCTCCACCACGCACCGACATCCCCACGACAGGCACACCGACACATTGACACACATTTTCCCCCCCGTTCCACCGATCCGCGCGCGCGTTCGCCCGCGCGCGACCCTCGACCCGGTCGGCGTCCGTCGCGGCGTTCGGCGCCCTAAACCGAGGTCACGCCGTGTGGACACCTTCCCGCACACGCGCGCGCGCCGTCATGCGTCGAGCGAGTCGACTCGCCCGCGACGCGATCGCGCGCGCGTCTCGCGCGCACGCGCCGGCGTCCGCGACGTCCACCTCCGCGCCCGCGCTCGCGTCCGCGCTCGCGCCGTCGTCGCTCGGCGTCGTCGATCGTCGCGCACCATCATCCGTCGGCGCCGACGTCGCGCTCAGGCGCGCGCTCTCCACGAGCGCGCGGATGATGCGAAAGCGAGGGGGCGATCTCTCGCGCGCGCCCGTGCGCGCGGAGGACCTGCGGTACGATCGCGTGGTGGCGGTCGAGGACGCGTCTCGCGCGCTCGCGCCGGTGGACGGGACGCTGTACGGGACGCCGCCGAAGACGTGGGTCGAGCGCGAAGGCGCGTCGTGGGACGATGAACAGGCGAAAATTGTGGATGAGTTGTTTGAGTCGTATGATTCGGAGAGTAAATACGTGCGAGGGTCGGGGATGCCGACGCTGGAGGAGGTTTTGGCGGGCGCGAGGGCGGCGCCGCGCGGGGACGAAGAGGAGGACGGCGAGGAGGATGGTGAGGAGGACGGTGAGGAGGAGGAGGCGGTGGACCCGAACGCGCCGCTCGTGCGTGTGCCCATACGAGACGCCGCGGGGAGGAGTTACGGCACGGGGAAGCGAAAGACGGCGGTGGCGAGGGTGTGGTTGGCGCCGGGCTCGGGCGAGCACAAGGTGAACGGGAAACCGTACGACGAGTACTTCCCGTCGCCATCGTCTCGCGCCGAGATGGTGGCGCCGTTCTTCGTGAGTGGAACTCTGGGTCTGTTCACTGTCGTCGCGGACGTGCGTGGCGGTGGAATCTCGGGTCAGGCGCAGGCGATTCGTCACGGCGTCTCGGTGGCGCTCCAAAACTACGACCCCGCGTTTCGACCGGCGTTGAAAGCCGCGGGCTACCTCCGACGCGATCCTCGCGTCGTTGAGCGTAAGAAGCCCGGCAAGGCCAAGGCGAGAAAATCATTCGCGTGGGTGAAGCGTTAAGCGTTAGACGACCCGACGTCTCATTCATATCAACACATCTAGCGTTCCTTTCTCTGTGCTTTCGCCGCGCGCCTCCGATTCGGTTCGCCGCACACGCCGCCTCGCGCGCGGCCGGTCGCGATGTCGCTCCAGTCTCGCGCGTCCCGCGCGCTCGGTCTCGCGCGCGCCGTCTTCGCGCGCACCGCCTCCTCGTCGCGCGTCGGCGTCGACGACGTCGCGCGCGTCGGCGTCCCGGTCCCGGTTCCACCAGCGTCGCGCGCGTTCGCCGCGCGCGCCACCGAGGCGTCGACGCGGAGCGCGTACGGGGTCACGGATGACGACGCATATAACGTCGCCCGCGCCGAGGGCGACGACAACGCGCGGGACGGCGATCTCGCGGTGATGAAGCCGACCAAGAGGAAGAATCACATCAAACGCATGCGCGCGAGACAGGAGTTTAGACGAGAAAACATGCGCACGCATCGAGAGAACGAGCGAAGGAACGCGATCGAGCGTCAGGAGAAACGAATTGAGCGTTGGCGCGCGGCGGGCGCGCGAAAGCGGGCGTTAGAGGCGGAGAGAGCGGCGGCAGAGAGCGAGACGTGAGAACGTGGTTAGGTTTGGCGTCGAACGCGAGGTGTAGCATCGAGAGAGCATTTGTTTTGTAAACGATGAAAGACGTAGAGTGAGACGACGAAATATTGAAAGTGCTCGTTTGCGGAAATGTTACAAAAAAAGAACTACTGCTTTTACTTGCTGCTGCGGTGCGAATCGCGCGCGCTCGAATCCCAAGGCTCTGGGACCCACGACGCGTCGAGTTTCTCGGGAACTGCGAGAGTGTTTGAGCCCGCACCCGTGGCTCTCCGGATTGGCTCGATGCTCGTGAGAGCAGCGTGCACGGTGTGCGCGAACTTTTCTTTCGCCTTGTCGCCGAGGGAAGGATTGACTTGTTTCGGACTGAGCTCGGCGGCGTCGAGAAATCGATCAGTCGCGGCTTCCCAAGACAAGCGATAGGAATCCTTCGCGCTCAGAGGTTGCGGCTCGGTCGTCAGCGCTTTCGTGACGCACTCGCTGAACTCTTTGGGGTTATCGTACACGAGACAGTTGGGGAAAGTGGAGAAGAATTCGTTGCTTGGATGTTTGGCGCAGACGACGAATTTGCCCATCGCCAACGCCTCGGCGGTCGTCGTCGCGACGACGTCCGAGAGCGAGGGATTCACAAAAACTTTGTAATCGTGGATATCCTTCGCCGCGTGATCTTTTCGTCCGTGAAAGTGAAGAGGGAGCTTCATCTTCTCCGCGCTCGTTTTCACCTCGGTGAAATCGTCGCCGTTACCGAAGACGTCGAGCTCGAGCGGGCAATCGCGACCACTTTCGCTGCCGTTGTGCTCAAAGACGCGATCAAGAAGTTCTTTGTATCCCTTACCCCACACGACTTTGCCGAGAAAGTACGCACCCTTGCTGAACACTGGCGTGTCAGCCTTTGCGGATGCTATGTTACGTTGCGTCGAGGCGCGACCGATGGACGCCAACGGTCCCTTCACCGTATCGACATCGCTCGTTCTCGTCGTCGCTTCCTCGGCTTTCTTCGCGCCGACGTCCAGGAAGATTGGGGACACCCCGTGCACGTTCATCGTCGTGCTCTTCGGGAACTCTTGCACCGCGTCGGAGAGTTTGATCACCTTGTGACAGTGCACCGACGACACGACGTTGTTGACAAACTTGAGCGCCTTCTCTTTCACGTCCCCGTTCTCTTCGAGGCGGACGTAGTCGAGATAGTTTGTGTGAACGATACCAACGACGTGCTTGAACTTATCCGTCCATCGTTCGCCCGAGTGGTACCAATTCAAGTGCTCGGGTTCCTCCAAAACCGCAATGTCTGAATCGCGGTCGCCCGGGACGTACTTGGTCAAATCGCCCACTGGGATGATGCTGTACTTATCCGTGGCGTAGCGCCCTGGATAAAAGGACAATTTCATCTGTGGTTTGAACCCGCAGCGTTCCTCGACCCATTTGTTGACGTACTCGGCCTGTTCTTCGGGTGTGTTGAAGATCATGTTTGGATGGATGATTTTCTGCTCGCTCGGCGCGAGGAACGGTATGACGAGCGTGACGTCGTGAAGCCCTCGTCGGGCGAGGTAAGCGGCTCGTAACAAAGGATTAACAGCCGTTCCCGTCATCCACGGAAGCGCCGCCGTCGTCACGATGGCCACGGATCGTCCCGGCTCTCTCACCGATCTCGGCGCGTCTTTACCGCGCGCGGCTCGTGCGTCCTTCGCCTCCATCTCCGCGGCTCGAATCTCCTCTTTGCTGCTCGACCTCTTGAGCACAACTCCAGGACTGGAGAGATCGGCGTCGTACGGCGAGGAGACGGTGATTTCCTCGGGTTTGCCCGCCAGTCGTCGAACGGCGTTTTGTAAATCCGTCGTCATCTTCGGCAGACTCGGCGGACGAGGTAATCGACTCGTGATCTCCTTCTTGATGTTCTCGAAGACGTTTTCACGTTCAGATTCATCGCGCGGTGTTGTCTGTTCGGATGTCTTCGCGACCGCATGGAACGTGTCCTCGCCGAACGACTCGCTCCTCGAGAGCGCGCGCGGCGGCGACGCGTCTCTCGTCATCGACGACGACGTCGTCGGTTCCGGCGCCGCCGTCGCTTTCACCGCAGCCGCGCGAGGAGACGTCACGATCGGTGCGCTCGTCGAGATGGTCTCGGACTGCGCGCGACGGCGATTCAGCGTGCGAGGCCGTCCCAGCGGTTCGGCCTCCGCACTCTTAAAGTTGGTGCTGATCGCCTTGAACACGTCCCACTCCTCGCCCCATTTCGGTAAGCTCGGCGCCTTGGACATCCCTTTCGCGATGAGCGCTTGTAAATCTTGCGGCGACGTTCGCGCGCTTCGCGAATCCCCTCGTGCGTCGTCGTCACCGTCCTCGTCGCTCCCCGAAAACCGCCTCGAACCGCGTTTACGCAAACGATCCAACCGTTCCATGAACTTCGCGTCGTCCAATTTCGCCAACGAATCTTGACTCGCCCGTCGCGCCATCGCCGCGAACGCGCTCACGCTCAGCGTTTTCCGTCGCCGCGCTCGATGACTCGCCGCCTCTCTCGCGCCCTCGGCGTCGTCCGAGTCCCTCTCCAACGCGCCCCCGACGCCGGCGCCTCCGCCCGCGCCGCCAAAACTAAAACTCCCCCCGAATGTCTTCGAGCTCTCCTTCCACGCCCGCTCCATCTCGTTCGATATGTGTTTATGATGTCGATCCACCGCCGCTCGCAGGTGTTCCATGTTGAACACGTTCGCCCCGTTTCCGCTCGCCGAGCTCGCCGCGCTCGTCGTCGTCTCGGCGCCCCTCGTCCCGACGTCCCCGCCTCCTCGACCCGTCGTCGTCCCGCGCGACGCCGACCCCGTCTCGCGCGATCGTCCGCGCGAGTCCCCACCACCGTCAACGCGCATGATCGACGACGTCCGCGCGCGTCGCCGTCGTCGTCCGTCGTCGTCGTCGGTCGCGCGCGCGCCTTATCTCACCGTTCGGTCGTTCGATGCGTCGTCGACGACGCGAGACGCGCGACGGCGCGTTCGGTCGAGTCGCGTCGCGTCGACGTCCGTCGTCGTCGTCGTCGTCGTCCGCGCGCGTCTCGTCCGTCCGTCCGCGCGGCGTCGAGTGCGACGACGACGCGGTGCCCGCTGGCGCACGTCCCGAATGAGGGAGGGACTCCACGACGGGTCGTGACTCGTCAAAATTGGTGACGGGACAGTCGATTTCACGATTTCATCCACCGGTGAGAACGACGACGACGACGACGACGCGATTCGACGCGATTCGACGACGCGCGCGCGAACGTGAACTCGAGGACTCGACGCGTTCTCCACGTCGACGCGCGGCGACCGCGCGGACGACGACGACGGCGGCGACGGACGACTCGATTTGATTTGATTTCTTTGAAATCTTTCACTCATCTGGAATCGAGTCGACGACGAAACGGCGCGACGTCATGGGGGATCGCGCGCGCGCGAGACCACCGGTGAATAAAGCGCCGACGCATCAGCATCGCGATTTGGGCGCGCGCGCGGCGGATGCGGTGCGCGACGCGGATCCGTTCGCGTTCGGGGCGAACGCGACGGCGTTGTTCGAGGACGTCGACGCCGAGACGCTGGCGGAGGAGGAGGACGACGAGGACGAAAAGGAGGAGAACGCGCGCGTCGGTGCGAAACGCGGGGTGGGTGTGAGCGTGTTCGAAAAGGTTCGTCGGGAAAAGGCGAGCGCGGCGGCGAAGGCGACGAAGGCGGTGGGGGAAAAGAAGACGAACGGGACGGCGAAGGCGAAGGCGAAGGCGAAGGCGCGTGAGGACGACGACGACGCGTTCGACGATCCGCCGGAACTGGTCGTTGTGGACGTGGTCGAGGCGACGAAAGAGAAGGGGAAGGGTGGTCGTGGTGACGGTGACGGTGACGATGACGACGTCGTGCTAGTCGCGGACGACGAACCGACGGCGCGACCGGCAGAGGATTTGTTCGACGAGGTCTCCGCGCCGTCGCCGAATACGAAGCGCGCGACGAGAGCGCCGAAGACGCTCTCGCGGGCGATCGCGAAGAAGCGAGCGCAGACGGCGGCGGCGACGAACGACGAGTCGTCGAACGCACCGTCGACGAGTCGACCCGTGGGGTCCGCGTCCGCGCCCGCGCCCGCGCCCGCCGCGAAGAGGAAAAAAGTGACGCTGAAAGAGTTCGCCGGCGAGGAGGAGGAGGAGGATTACGGCGCCAGGGACCACGACGAGTTCGGGGCGATGATGCCGCGTTCGGGGGCGCAGCTCGCGGACATAGACGAAGCGAACTACGCCGTGTCGGGGTTGAGTTCGGTGAGAGACGTCAAGGAGAAAATTAGAAGTGTGGGAGTGTTAGTCAATTTGCTCGGAAACCAGCGCACGCGTCGATTGTTGACGTCGTACGGGTTACCGATCAAGATAGTCAGAGCTGCGCAGGACGCCGCGATGAGCGCGCACGCGCCGAAAACGTTACAATTTGGTGCGAGCGCGTTGCTCTACCTCGCCGCGGGCGAGCTGAAACCTCCGGCGAGCGACGCGCTGCTCACCGTCAAATCCGCCGACGCGATTCGGGCGTTGCTTCGCCCGGTGAGCGCCGGTGACGACGCCGCGCACGCGCAGACAAACGCCGCTGTTCGCGCCTGTCTCAAACCGCTCAAGTTTTTACCATACGAGACCAAAGACGCGCAGACGCTGGCGCTTCTCATCGCGCACAGGGCGCTCAAGGGCGAACAAGACGCCGTGCTCGCGTCGGGATCGGGACCGGGCGCGGGTGACGCCGAAAACTGCTTTCGAACCGTGCTCGCCAACAGAGGCGGCGTGCTCGCCGCGTGTGAACTCGTCGCCCAGGCGACGTCGACGTTGCAAAACTTTGGCGCGGCGTGCATGTCGTCGTCAGAGGATGGTGACGGTGATGCCGAGGCTCACGACGACGACGCAACGATCGCTGAACACGAACAAGCCGCCGCGCGCGCCGTCGCGCGTCTGTTTCGGTGTTTGCGCGTGCTCGAGTGCGCGAGTTTTGAATCTCCGGCGTCGTGTTCCGTCATCACGTCGGCGCCTCTCACCGGCGCCAAGAAGAACGCGCCGGCAGTGGCGACGCATTCGTCCATCGAACTCATTCCCGTCGTCGACGGACGCGGTGATCGCGCGCAAGGACGTGTCGTCCCGTCGGCGGCGCGCGTCGACGCCGCGTCGACGCCGTCGCCCGCCGAGTGTCGATTTCCCGGCGGCATGGCGATGACGCCTCCGAGCACGCCCGGCGCGATCGCCGTCGTCGCGAAAGAGAACGACGAGGACGACGTCGGCGTCACGCCGCTCTCGTCGCCCGTGCCCATCGGTTTGCTTCGGAACAAGATGGACGGCGAGGCGAAGGGCGCGACGATTCAATGGTTGGCGGAGAACGTGCGCACGCCCGTCAAGGGCGGATCGCCAAACGCGAGAACGGCGTGTCGAGCGCTCGTGGAGACGCTCCCGACGCTCGCGGCGGCGACGGTGGCGGCGGTCGTCGGCGCGAAAAAAGGTGAATACGTGGGTGACGTGAAAATTCGATACGACGGCGCCATCGCCATCGATCATCGCGTCGCCGTGGGGACGCTCAAGTCGGCGCTGTGCGCGCTCGCCAACGTCACGAATGAAAACGAGGAAGGGTGTAACGCTGTCGTCGGCGATGACGGTCGTGGGTTACTCGTCATAGCGAGTCTCGTGCCGTTTCTCGCGCGAACGATCGAGGGGTACTCGTTGGAAGACGCGAGCGATCGACGACGATTGAGAACGCCCGCGGACGATTCGGGTTCGTCGCTCCTCGCCGCGACGTTGGTGCTTCTCGTGAACATCGTCGAGGCGGATTCGACGACGGCGGAAACACTGCGCACCACGTTCGTGCGTTTGGGCGGCGGAAGAGGACGGAAGACGGCTTCGGCTTCGGCGCGAACGCAGACGTCGTTCGTGGACGCGCTCGCCGCGCTCTACCTCCAAGCCGGCGGCGCCGACGACGTCGAGGCGGATTCGACGCAGACGGAACGCTCGACGGACGTGGTCACCGCCGACATGGTCAAGGCGTACTCGTCCAAAACGAACGGCGACGATTTGATCTTACAGGCGTACACGGGACTCTTGCTCGCGTTTCTCATCGAAAACCAACCCGCGTGGCGCGCCGACGTCGTCGCGCGATTTCCCGGAAACGATCGCGACGGGTACAAATCCCTCAAACCGCTCGCCGACACGTTGGAACGTTTCCACGCGTTTCACGAGAGTTTGAATAGCATCTCCGCGCGATCGAGCGACCGCTTAGAGCGCGTCGTCGCGTGGTTACGAGGATGAGGGCGTCGTCGCGCGTAATCGTCCTCTCTCCTGTAGTACCGACTTTTTCGATGCGCGTCATCAGAAAACATCACACACACACATCACGACGAGACGAAAGAGGCATTCGCGCGCGCGTCCGTCGAACCACTCGTCTCGTCTCCTCTCGTCTCGTCTCCTCTCGACGCGTCTCCTCTCGACGCGTCTCCTCCACTTTCTCAACCGTCCACCGGGTCGTCCCCGCGCGGCCCGTAAGAGTGTCGCGCGATCGAACGACGAGAGTTTACATGCACACAAGTCCCGATTCGTGCCGTATAATATGGCTCGGTAGCACAATGGTAGTGCGTCAGACTCCAGCACCCCGGCGCGTGTGCGTGGACGTCTCCCACGGATGAAGGTTAAACTGACTCCTGTAAGTGGGACAAATGTACCGTAGTGTGACAGAGAATGAGACATCTGAAGGTTGCGGGTTCGACTCCTGCCTGGGTCATTCATATTTTATAGGCTTATTTCCTTTTAAGTACGTGTCAAATGTCCGATTATGTATACAATTGTTTATCTGTTGTATCCATTGTATGTATACATTGGCGCATGTTTTCTTTTTGTAAGCCCATCAAAGTTCAATTGTTGTATGTATCGCCTCTCACTGATTGTTGCGCGCCCCACGCCGTGTGCGCATACACGACCGATCACGACCCACCACACAGCCCCCCACTCGACCATCCCCGATCGCCCCCACCGTCGATCGATCGTCCGCCGGTCGATCGCGCGGTCGGTCGTCCTCCACCGCACTCTCCGCACGGACGAATCGCACCCCCCTCCACGTCGACCGCGACGAACGAACGCGTTTGATTACGATCGATTCGGTCTCGCACCGATTCATCACGCGTATCGCAGGTGCGCGACGACGCGACGGACGACGCGACGACGACTGGACTGGACGACTCGACGCGATGGGTGGGCACGCGTGGGGGTGAATCTTGCCGCGTCAGGGTCACGCGGCGCGCGCGCGTGATGTGGACGACGCGCCGACGTGGGTGACGTCGATGACGGTGGTGACGTCGCGAGACGATGGAGAAAATAATCAAGCGTCGATTTTCGCCCGGATGGACTGACGAGACCACTCGCGCGACGTGCGATTTCAATCATTCAACAGCACTCAAAAGCACACGACTTTCACGACTTTCACGCCATGCCGAGCACGCAATCGGTGTACGTGTCCATGTCCATTCTCGCCCTCACGGGACTCGTCGGAACCGGTGTCGCCATCGGATCCGGCGTGAGCATGATGACGATGCACATGGCGGAGGCGGAGACGCAGCAAAAGCAAGCCGTCGCGGCGAGCGTCAAGGAGACGGCGGCGCGCGCGTCGACGCGCGGGTTCGCCGCGTCCGGAAACTAGGACGAGACGACGCTCTCCAAAGTCCGATTGTTGTTGTAACGATGGGTGATGACTGAAGAATATACTTATTTATGATGCATCGTTCGTGTCGTGTCGTGTCGTTCGTTCGTGTCGTGCGTGTGTCCATCTCGAATAATCTCTCGCGCGTTCACTTGATTTTCATGACGTCGACGCGCGCGCGCTCGGAGACGCGGTGCTCCGCAGACGACTCGTCGCCGACTCGTTCCTCGGTGGTGGTCGCCGCCGGATGGATGACAATCTTCGCGAGCGTGCCGCCGCCGCCTCCTCGCGCTAAACGACCCGGGTTGACGCACACGACGCCGTCGACGTCTTCGCAAAAGGTTTTCAAATCGCTCGGAAGGATGAAGACGTCCGGGGCGACGTCGAGGCGCAAGGCGTCGGCGTGTCGGGCGTCCATGCACGCGGACGCGTCTGGTGGATAGAGCGGGTACGCGTGCGCCTGGCGCGCAAAGTGGCCGGCGAGACGCGTCAACCGATCCTTGGCGACGAATCCCTTGGAGATTTCGTGCGCGCTGAGGTGCTTGACGGCGTCGTGCGTGCACACGGAGAAGACGACGCCATTCACCGTAAACGTCCCAGGATTGGACACGGAGAAGGCGCGACGCGCGTCACCCGGAACCACGGGTGCGGGTTGTGGGAACGCGGCGTCGAGTGTCGCGTCGCGAACGGACGGGACGTAAATCACCTTGGTCTTTTCTGGAAGTCGCGCCTCGATCTTCGCCGCCGTTAGCGCCGCCACCTCGTGAAACGTCAACCCGTTGCAGTCGCCCTTCTTCACGAAGACGTTTTCGGCGTCCACGATCGGACCGCACAGAACGACGACGTCGGGATTTTCGTCGCGCGCGTACTCGAGGAAATCACCGAGCGGTTCGTACCGTAAATCGCTCGAACACGAAAACGGACCGCTCGCGACGAGCACCTTGGCGCCTCGCGTAAACGCGGGCGAGGACCGCGGGGAGCGCGCGAACGGTTTCACCGCGGGCGCGGTGTCGATGGATTTCACCACCAAACAGTGTCCCGCGGGGTTTCGACCCGTCACTCGAACCACCTGTCCCGGGAAGAGACTGTATCGCTCCAAATCGCGAAGTTCCAAGCGCACGCGATCGCCGCAACTCTGTTCAATCGATCCCTCGAGGGCGACTGTCTTCTCGGTGAGCTTGGCGTCCGAGTCGTGCACCGCGCTCACGATGCGCCCGATGAAGTGTGCGTCCTCCGCCCCCGTCGTCGATCCCACGCGCGAGACGCGAGGTGCGTCGTCGTCCTCCGTCGTCGTCCTCGTCGTCGTCCTCGCGTCGACGGCGCGCTTGGTCTCGTTCTCGTCCTCGTCCTCGTCCGCCACCCTGAACCGCGTCTCCACGTCTCGAATCCGCGCGTTGATCGCGCGCACGCGATCCGGAATCGTGTCCCGCATGTATCGAAACTTTTCTCTCGCCACGACGCCCGGCGTCGTCTCCACCGCGCACTCGCCGTCGTCCTCCGCCGCCGCGAGCTCCGCGCTCAGGTGCGCGTTCAACGACACGTTCCCGACACCATCACCTCCGGTCGCGCTCGCGCTTCCCGGCGTCGCCGCGCGTTTCGAATACTCGCTCGGTTCGTCCCCGGTCAACGCGTCCAACGCCTCCGACCACTCGCGTTTCGTCTTCGTCGGTGTCGCGCTCGCGAACGTCGCGCGCCCGCCCGCCGAAGCCGACCCCGGCGTTCGCGGTGATTTCCCCGGCGTCACCCCTCCCTCGCTCGCGCTTCCCAACGAAAGTCCCCTCGCACGATTCCTCTTCTTCCCCCCGAACATCCTCTTCGTCGACGACGACGACGCGTTCGCGCGTCGCGTCGACTCTTCTCGCGCGAACGCCTCAAACTTTTCGATCCACTCGATCCGCACCACGTGTCTCATCTCCAACTCCTCTCCCGACAGCGCGTTGGCGTCGAACAGATTCCACATCTTGGCCAATTCATCCGCCGACCACTTCCGATCGCGCGCGACGTCCGCGAGCGCGACGGCGACGACGTCGCTCTCGACGCCGAACCCCTCGTCACCGAATCGTTGCACGACCGCATCCGTCGCCACCGCCATCGTCGCGACGCGAACCGTACGGAGACCGACGCGACGCGAACCGACGCGAACCACGCGTCGCCGTCGTCGCCGTCGTCGCCTCGTCCACGCACGCGTCGCCTCGTCGACGTCTGTCGTCGCCTCGTCGTCGTCTGTCGTCTCGTCGCGTTTCAAAAATTCCCCGTCGCGCGCGCGCGCGTGTTCGCCGTCCTCCTCACATAGGATTAAATACACCTTCTATATGAACTCTGTACCACTAGTATACCAGGTGTGTGTCCCAACACAGACGTGTGTCCCATCGACGGAGGACGCGCGTAACACGAAAACGCGCCCGCGTGCGTGCCTCGTCACACCCGTGACGGGTCGTGACTCGCCGATGACCCCCTCCGAAGACCCGCGCGCGCACGTTCCGGTTACCCGCGATCGTCGACCGGGGGTGGACGGACGACGACGCGCGGTGGACAGACGACGACGCGTGCGCGCGTGAACGCCCCCATCGGTCGTATCGCGAACGAGTCCGTCGTCGGTCATGGTGCGCGTGCGATACTCGCGAACGCGCGAGACGTCGGCGGACGAGGAATCGGCGCTGTTGCGACGCGGCGGGGATGACGCCAACACCCCGCGATGGGTGTTCGGACGACGCGCGGCGATCGCGATCGGTGCCGCGTGCGTCGTCGCGTGCGGTGCGGTGGCGACGATGTCGTATTCGGTGAACGGCGTTGGTGTCGGATCGTCGATCGCGACCCGATTCGGCGGCGCGTCGAGACTCGGCGACGCCGCGCTGGACGGAGACGCGGAACTCGGCAAGTACAGCCTGAAGAGGCGGAAGCAGCGCATGCGCGCGCGCGTGAGGGCGGCCACAGCGCCGTCGTCGGCGTCGTTGGGCGCCGAAGAGTTTGACGACGAAAACGAAGTGGTTGAACTTGGAAAACATCGTCTGCCCAGACGCCAGCGAGTTGCAAGACGTCGCGCCGCGAGAAACCGTGCTCGCGGCAGCACTCCGGACGAGGAAGCCCCGGCGGACGAGGAAGCCTCGGCGGACGAGGAAGCCCCGGCGGACACTCCGGACGCGGAAGCCCCGGCGGACACTCCGGCGGACACTCCGGCGGACACTCCGGTGGACACCGCCACCCCGGCGGACACCGCCACCCCGGCGGACACTCCGGCGGACACCACTACTCCGGCGGAACTTGGAAAACATCGTCTGCCCAGACGCCAGCGAGTTGCAAGACGTCGCGCCGCGAGAAACCGTGTTCGCGGCAGCACTCCGGACGAGGAAGCCCCGGCGGAAGAGGAAGCCTCGGCGGACGAGGAAGCCTCAGCGGACACTCCGGCGGACACCGCCACTCCGGACGCGGACACTCCGGCGGACACTCCGGCGGACACCACTACTCCGGCGGAACTTGGAAAACATCGTCTGCCCAGACGCCAGCGAGTTGC
>Ga0255777_10001026_pt1 | contig 26739 bp, 22 predicted proteins | sample 101ome_15_FD_179975 | JGI IMG/M metagenome (GOLD analysis project Ga0255777, IMG submission 179975) | Coastal salt marsh microbial communities from the Groves Creek Marsh, Skidaway Island, Georgia - 101402AT metaG (version 2) | ecosystem: Environmental > Aquatic > Marine > Intertidal zone >... | reverse complement strand
ATTATATCTGTTGGTACAACTAGCTTAAGAATTTTAGAGACAGTAGCAAAAATTAATAACGGGAAAATTATACCTTGGGCTGGTTCTACTGATTTATATGTAACACCAGGATTTGATTTTAAAATAGTTGATTTAATGATTACTAATTTTCATTTACCTAAGTCAACCTTACTAATGTTAGTATCAGCATTCCACGGTAAAGAAAAAATTTTTGGATGTTATGAGCATGCCATAAGAAAAAAATATAGATTTTTTTCTTATGGCGACAGTTGTATTTTCTCAAGAGAGGATAATAAATAATTTGAGTAATTATTTTAAATATAAATTAATATCTAAAGATAAACATGCTCGTCTTGGTAAATTATTTACAGCTCATGGAGAGATAGATACTCCTATTTTTATGCCTGTAGGAACTGCAGCTACAGTCAAAGCAATACATCTAAGAGATGTAGAGCTGTCAGGTGCTCAAATAATTTTATCAAACACATATCATTTAATGTTAAGGCCAGGGCATGAAAATATTAGGAAATTAGGTGGTGTTAGAAAATTTATGGGATGGGAAAAACCTCTTTTAACAGACTCAGGAGGTTTCCAGATAATGAGTTTGGGTAAATTAAGAAAAGTTGAAGAAGAGGGCGTTACCTTCAAATCGCACTTAGATGGCAGTAAATATTTTTTATCACCAAAGATTAGTACAGATATTCAAAACGCATTAGATGCCACTATAACTATGCAGTTAGATGAGTGTATTCCTTATCCTGCTTCTTATGAAGAAGCTGAAAGAGCAATGAAACTATCATTAGATTGGGCCTTGAAAAGTAGAGAAGCATTTGAAAGTAGAAATGGCTATGGACAATTTGGTATTGTACAAGGTTCTATATATTCAGATTTAAGACAGCAGTCTGCTAAAGACTTAACAAAACTTGATTTTGATGGTTATGCAATAGGTGGTTTAGCTGTTGGTGAAGGACAAAAGTTAATGTTTGAAACATTAGATAACACTACTATTCATATGCAAGATAATAAACCAAGATATTTAATGGGAGTTGGAAAGCCAGACGATATAGTTGGTGCAGTTAAGAGAGGCGTTGATATGTTCGATTGTGTACTCCCTACAAGATCAGGAAGAACTGGACAAGCTTTTACATCTAGAGGGCAGGTTAATATAAAAAATTCAAGGCATAATTTGGATATTCGGCCATTAGATAGTAGTTGTTCCTGTTATACATGTAAAAATTATACCAGAGCATATTTACACCATCTTTTTAAAGCGCAAGAAATTTTAGGTCTTATGCTATTAAGCTGGCATAATATTCATTTTTATTTAGATTTAATGAAAAACATTAGAGAAGCTATAAGAAACCAAAGTTTTGAAACGTATGAACGTTATTTTTTAGAAAATTACTATTCAGGTGATATTGACCCTTTGTAATTGGTAACAATACAAAATGAACAAGAGAAAGCAAAAGCTGTTAATTCACGAATTAGCTAATGAGTTTGGCTTTGATGTCTGTAGGATCACAGATCCAAATCTCTCAACCATAACAAGTTTAAGATTAAAAGAGTTTATTGACCTGGGTTTCCACGGAGATATGAAATGGTTAGAAGAAACCTATGAAAGGCGTAAATCACCAATTTCACTATGGGAAGAAGCTAAATCTGCTATCGTTGTTGGTGTTAACTATGGACCTAAGGAAGACCCATTAAAAAAAAATAATATAAAACTTTTAGGTAACGTATCTGTATACGCTCAAGGAAGAGATTATCATGATGTTATAAAAGGAAGATTAAAACTTTTTTCAAGCAAATTAATATCTAGATTAGATAAAGAAAAAACAAAAATTAAGGTTTTTATTGATACAGCCCCTTTAATGGAAAAACCTCTAGCCCAAAAAGCAGGCTTAGGATGGCAAGGTAAGCACACGAATTTAGTTTCTAAAGACTTTGGTTCATGGTTGTTTTTAGGAGTGATTTTGATTAACAAAACTTTAGAATATGATACTCCTCAAAATGATCATTGTGGATCATGTTATGCGTGTATTGATATTTGTCCAACTAATGCATTTTTTGCTCCACATAAATTAGATGCCAGAAAATGTATTTCTTATCTAACAATTGAGAATAAAAAGGCTATACCTAAAGAGTTTAGAGAAGCAATTGGTAATAAAATTTTTGGATGTGATGATTGTTTAGCAGTTTGTCCATGGAATAAGTATGCACAAGAAACAAAAGAAATAAAATTTATTAATAAAAACCAGGAATTTTCACTTGTCAACTTACTAAAACTTTCTGATAAAACATTTAGGATTAGATTTAGTAAGTCTCCAATTAAGAGAATAGGAAGGGATAGATTTATTAGAAACTGTTGTATTGCAGCAGGTAATAGTAAGAGTAAATTATTAATACCATTATTAAAAACATTAATATTTGAAGACGAATCCGAATTAGTGAGAGGTTCAGCTATATGGGCTTTGCAAAAACTTGATAGCAGAAATAATCTAGAAAAAACAAAAGCTCTTCATCTTTGTAAAGAAACTAGTAATAGTGTGATAAGCGAATGGTATATCTAACGATTATAATGCGTTATTTTCAGTTTCACCTGTTCTAATTCTAGTTGCGCTATGAAGGTCTAATACAAAAATTTTACCATCACCAATTTGACCAGTTGATGCACTTTGAAGAAGAGCTTCGTGAACCGCTTTTTCCATTTCATCAGGAACAGCTATCTCAATTTTAAGCTTTGGAACAAAAGAGACGCTATACTCAGCGCCTCTGTAAATTTCAGTCTGTCCCCTTTGTCTACCAAATCCCCTAACTTCAGAAGCTGTAAGACCTTCAACTCCAATTTCAGTTAAAGCACTCCTTACATCATCGAGCTTAAAGGGTTTAATTATGGCTATAAAGTATTTCATTTAATTTTTCCTTAATCTGTATGGTAGCCTTTTTCTCCATGAGAACGTAAATCTAACCCTTCAATTTCTTCTTGTTCATCAACTCGAAGAGAAACAAAAAGTGAAGTAAGTTTAAGTATTAAATACGTGAAAACAGATGTCCATAAAATTGTTAAAATAACAGCTTTAAATTGAACAAAAAATTGTGACATCCCGCTTTGCCCTTCTGGCAAACCCAGACCTGAAAATGTTGATGTGGCAAGGAAAGCTACTAATAATGTTCCTAAAATACCGCCAACCCCATGTACCGCAAATACATCTAAACTATCATCTATCTGGAGTTTTCCGCGTATAAAGTCTACAGCTAAATAACATAAAACTCCTCCGCCTAAACCTAAAATCAAAGCTCCAGGAACTCCAATATAACCAGAAGCAGGTGTCACTGTTGCTAATCCGGCTACCATTCCAGTTACTATACCAACTAAGGATGGTTTGCCAAACCTTTTCCATTCAATAAACATCCAAACCAAAGATGCAGTGGCTGCTGAAATATGTGTCACTAACATTGCCATTCCTGCTCCTGCATTTGCCCCTAAGGCTGATCCAGCATTAAAGCCAAACCAGCCGATCCATAACATTGATGCTCCTATCATGGTTAAAATAGGACTATGTGGTGGTGTCAAAGATTTTGGAAAGCCTCTTCTTTTACCTAATGTTAATGCTGTAACTAAAGCACCAGTTCCTGCGGTAGCATGAACTACAATGCCTCCTGCAAAATCCATAGTTCCCCATGAGGATAATATTCCACCTCCCCATACCCAATGTGTTACAGGAACATAAACTATAAGAACCCATAAAAATAAAAAAATAAGCATTGCTGAAAATTTAATTCTTTCTACGAACGCACCTATCATTAAAGCAGGGGTAATAATTGCAAAGGTCATTTGAAAGGTGGCAAATAAGCTTTCTGGGATGCTGCCAGATGCTGTTTCCAACTCAATTGAATTCATAAAAATATTTCCAAGACCGCCTATCCAATCATTTCCTTCGGAAAAAGCAAGGCTATATCCTATAATAACCCAAATAATAGAAACCATGCAAGCAAGGGCAAAATGTTGCATTAAAACAGAAACAACATTCTTAGAATTTACTAACCCCGCATAAAAAAGTGCTAACCCAGGTAAAGTCATGAAAAGCACAAGAGCAGTCGATGTTAAAATCCAAGCTGTATCACCATTATTGATTTCAGCAAAAGCTGGAAACGAAAACAAACATAAAAAAATTGTTATCAATAAATTTTTTATGTTACTAAAATTAAATTGATTTTGCATGATTCCCCCTAAATTTTTCAATAAATTATTACATAGTTTTTTAATTACAAAAAAATTGCATAATAATTTGAAATAAATTTAGAAATGCCTAAATATTAATCAGTTAATAGTGTCTTATTCTAAAATTCATCTAATAATTTAGTTTATAATTCCTATTTAAAATGTATTAATAAGTTTTAAGTCATACCAGTAAGAATAGAGGGATTTAATGGCAGATTTAGTTTTGAAACAATTAGCGCCCAAGGGTTATCTTAGGGCAGCTATTAACTTAAGTAATTTTTTATTAGTGACAGGGACAGATAAAAATGGAGACCCTGAAGGTGTTTCACCCGATCTAGCTAAGGCTTTAGCAAATGAACTCAATGTAGAAGTAAAATTAATCCCTTTTCAAAGACCTGGAGAATTAGCCGATGCTGTTTCAGATGATATATGGGATGTTGGAAATATTGCAAATGAGGCAGAAAGAGCAAAGTCAATTACTTTTAGTTCTCCATATACTTTAATTGAATCAACTTTTTTAGTTAGAGATTCTTCTAATATCAAGTCTCTAAGTGATGTTGATAGGGAAGGTGTTAGAATTGCGGTTGCTGAGCGAAGCGCTTATGACCTTTGGTTAACTGAAAATATTAAAAATGCTGAACTGATTAGAGCTAAGTCTATAGATTTATCCTTTAGTATTTTTCAAGAAAATGAATATGAAGTTTTAGCAGGATTGAAACCAAAATTGATTGATGACCTTAAAAAAACAGAAAATTGTAAGATTCTTCCAGGAGCTTTCACATTTATAAAGCAATGTATTGGGAGTAAACCAGGCAATCCGGATGCAGAAAAATTTATAAATAATTTTATAGAAAAAAATATTGAAAATGGATTTATAGAAAAACTTTTAATTAAATATGATGTTTTAGGTAAATTATCATTGCCAGTTAAATAATTGTCTTAATCTAATAATATTTATGAAAAACATACTCCCAGTAATTGCTATTCTTACTACTGTATTTGTTTGGGGATCTTCTTTCCCTGTTATGTCTTTTATACTTGAAACATCAAATCCAATGATTTTGGCTGCTGGAAGATTTGTTTTTGCTGCTTCAATTTCAATTGTTTGGTGTGTTTACAAATTACATAAACAAAATATAAATTTTAAACATTTGCTCAGATTCTTTATTGCGGGATTTATTGGAATTTTTTTATATAATATTTTTCTTAATTATGGTCAGCAAACTGTTTCAGCAGGCGCAAGTAGTTTTATTGTTAATTGCAACCCATTGTTTGCAGCCTTAATTGGTTTTTTTATTTTAAAACAGAAAGTCACTATATTCCATTGGGTAGGATTATTAATATGTTTGATTGGTGTAGCTATAATTTCAATTGATCAAGAAGGAGGTTTTGAATTAGGTAGTGGTGCAACATTAATATTATTTGCAGCTATACTAACGGCTTCCTATTTTCATATTTTAAAGCCTCTTGTAACAATTTATGGTTCATTAACTTCTTTTGCTTTCACTATAGTCTTTGGAACTTTACCTATGGTTTTTTGGTTCCCTGAAACTTATAACTTTATAATGATTTCAGATAATGAGGTGAAACTAGCGTTTTTATGGCTTGCATTATTCCCAACTGCTTTAGGTTATTTAACTTGGACATTTTCAGTTGGTTATTATGGAGCAAATAAAGCTTCATTATCACTCTATTTGATACCTCCAATATCATTAATAATAAATTTTTTATGGTATGATAAAGAACCTTCCTTGCAAACAGTATTAGGAGGATTAATTATTATAATAAGCCTAGCTCTGACTTTTTATTTTCAAAATAAAAATACTATTTAAGTTATGTAAGTTTTTGGAGCGGGTAGCGAGAATCGAACTCGCGTCATTAGCTTGGAAGGCTAAGGTCTTACCACTACACAATACCCGCATTTGATCATGTTTTATAAATGTTAAATCCTAAATTGTAAATACTTACTTTAACATTACTATGTTTGTTATTTTACCAACCTTGAAGGTTTTGTTTAATAAGATTATTTAAAAATTTTATTGAAAATTTATTATCATTTAAGCATGGAATATATTGAAAACTTTCACCTCCATGTTCAATAAATAATTCTCTTGCTTCAACATTTAATTCTTCAAGAGTTTCTAAGCAATCAGAAATAAAACCCGGTGCAATAACAGCTATTCTTTTTTTTCCACTTTTAGCAAGTTCAACAATAGTTTTGTCAGTATAAGGTTGGAGCCAAGGTTCTGGTCCAAACCTCGATTGGAAAGTTACAAGTATTTTATTATCAGGCCATTTTAACTCTTCTTTTAAAAGCCTAGCTGTTTTTATACAATGACAATGATAAGGATCTCCAGCTTTAAAATATCTTTGAGGTATACCATGGAAAGAGACTATCAATTTGTCCAAAGTATTTTTATTTTTTAAATTACTTTTAACAGTATCTGCTAATGCTTTAATATAATTTTTGTCATCAAACCAGGGGGCAACAGTTCTTATATCAGGTTGCCATCTTTGTTTTAACATCCATTTAAAAACTTCATCTTTTACCGTTGCAGTTGTACTTGCTGCATATTGAGGATACAAAGGTACGAGTAGTAGCTTAGAGCATCCTTTTTCAACTATTTTATTAAGAACCTTTTCAATGCTTGGGTTGCCATACCTCATAGCGTAATCAATTATTAAATTTTTGTTGTCTTTAAAGCTGTTTTTTAATTTATTGGCTTGATTTATAGTAAATTTTCTTAATGGAGAGCCGTGATTTTGTTCGTCCCATATTTTTTTGTAAGCTTTTCCTGATTTAGATGGTCTGAACGTGAGAATGGGGCCATTTAATATTAACCACCATAGTGGTCTAAACAGATCAACAACTCTTTTATCCATTAAAAATTGTTTTAGGTACTTTCTCATGGACCAATAATCTGTTCCATCTGGAGTGCCAAGGTTAACTAGAACTATGGCTACTTTTGATTTATCAGGAAATACAGGGTGATTTGAAGGTTTCTTAATTATTGACAAAATAATGACCTTAGAAAAAATTATGCACTTTTTATATTATCGGTACTGTTGGCTTTTATAAAAGCATATTTAAGAGCATTTGTTAAATTTGCTATCATTTCTTCTGTATGAAGTGGTCCAGGCGTTATCCTAAGTCTCTCTGTTCCCATTGGAACTGTTGGATAATTTATAGGCTGGATGTAATGTCCAAATTCATCCAGCAATATATTACTTATTTCTTTACATTTTATAGGATCATGAACCATAACCGGAACTATATGGCTTTTATTGTCTAAATAAGAAATATTTTCTCTAGATAAATATTTTTTTAATAAAATAGTGTTTTTTTGTTGTAATAATCTTTCTTTATTAGATTCCTTTAAATATTGAATGGAAGTCTTAGCTGCACTGGCAATAGCAGGAGGCATGGCAGTAGTAAAAATAAAGCCACTGGCATAACTTCTTACAACATCACAAATAAGATTTGTTGAAGAAATATAACCTCCAATGGTTCCAAACGCTTTTCCAAGTGTACCTTGAATTATGTCAATTTCATTATTTAAACCTAGCTTGTCAGCAACTCCAGCACCTGTTTCACCATACATACCTACAGCATGAACTTCATCTAGAAAAGTTAAGGCATTATATTGTTTAGCTAGTTTAACTATACCTTCAATATTACCAAAATCTCCATCCATAGAATAAACAGACTCAAAAACAATCAGTTTGTTGGCATCTACAGGGTACTTTTTCATTAAACTTTCTAAATGATCCAAATCATTATGTTTAAAAATTTCTTTTTTTGCGTTTGATTTTTTTATTCCTGAAATAATAGATGCATGGTTTTTTTCATCTGAAAATACAACTGAATTATCTAAAATATTTAATAATGTGCTTATGGTAGTTTCATTAGCGATATAACCAGATGTAAATACAATTGCTTTTTCTTTTTGATGCAAGGTTGCAATTTCTTTTTCTAAATTTACAACTTCAATACTATTTCCTGATATATTCCTGGTTCCTCCGGAACCTATTCCCATCTTTTTTATTGAGTTAATCATTTTGTTTATTACTAATGTATTTTGGCTCATCCCTAAATAATCATTAGAACACCAAACAATAATATCTTTCATGTCTGAAGTATTATTTTTTTTCCATAGAGCTTTTGGATGTTTTCCTGCACATCTTTGCACCTGGTTAAAAAAGCGGTATCTACCTTCTACCTTTAGTTTATTGATAGAATTATTGAATTTGTCTGAGTATTTCAATTTGGTTTTTCTTTATTATGAGATATATGATATAAATAATATTTTAGAAAAAAATTTCAATGTATTTTTAAATTATTTCATAACGCCAAATATCCTTAAAACTCAAAAATCAAATTATATTTACTATATTTCATACTTGAATTATTTATATGATTTTATATAAGTTATTTTTAAATTTTTTAAGGAAATTTTGAGTGAAATCAGCAAATATAAAAAAAAGTACAAATTTAGAAAATTTTGGTAATGGCGCTAATAGAGGAGGAGTGCTAGGAAGTAGAGTGGTTCTTCCTGAAGATTACGTGCCAAATGACAAAGAAGAGTTTATGAATGAAATGCAGTTAGAATATTTCAGACAAAAACTTTTAAATTGGAAATATGACTTATTAGATGAGGCTAATGATACAAAAGACACTTTGTCTGCAGAGGGGCTTCAAAGGCCTGACATTGCTGATAGAGCTCAGGTAGAATCAGATGCCTCTATACAATTAAGAACACGCGATAGAGAAAGAAAGCTTATTAGTAAAATAGATGCTGCTTTACGTAGAATTGATCTTAAAACATATGGTTATTGTGAAGAAACAGGTGACCCAATAGGCCTTGGTAGATTAGAAGCCAGGCCGATTGCTTCATTAAGCGTTGATGCTCAAGAGCGTCACGAAAAAATGGAAAAAGTTCATAAAGACGATTAGGTTTTTTTATTATAAAAGAACAAAATAAGAACAAATTTGACAAAAGAACAAAAGGTGAATATTCTCCAAGTAAATTAATTTATAATTTAGTTATTTGGTAAGGAGAGTATGATGAGTGCAGAGGTAATAAAAATGTCCAATAGTGATAAAGATAGAAATGTTGCTTTAGAATCAGCAATTGGCCAAATTGAAAAAGCGTTTGGCAAAGGTTCAGTGATGAAGCTTGGAACAACTGGAGAAAATATAGATGTTCAAGCAATTTCAACTGGTTCCTTAGGTTTGGACGTGGCCTTGGGCATTGGTGGTTTGCCAAAAGGAAGAATTGTAGAAATATATGGACCTGAAAGTTCTGGAAAAACAACATTAGCCTTACATGTTGTTGCAGAATCACAAAAAACAGGTGGCACATGTGCTTTTGTCGATGCAGAACATGCTCTAGATCCTGTTTACGCAAAAAAACTAGGCGTTAATATAGATGATTTATTAATTTCTCAACCAGATGCTGGTGAGCAAGCATTAGAAATTGCAGATACATTAGTAAGATCAGGGGCAATATCAGTGTTAGTAGTGGACTCTGTTGCTGCGTTAGTCCCTAGAGCAGAATTAGAAGGAGATATGGGTGACAGTCATATGGGGCTCCAAGCTAGATTGATGAGTCAAGCTTTAAGAAAGTTAACCTCTTCTATTTCTAAATCAAATTGTTTGGTAATTTTTATTAACCAAATTAGACAAAAAATTGGAATTATGTTTGGAAACCCGGAAACCACATCTGGTGGAAATGCATTAAAATTTTATGCATCTGTAAGGATGGATATCAGAAGAATAGGTGCAATAAAAGATAAAGATGACATTATTGGAAATCAGACAAGAGTAAAAGTTGTTAAAAATAAGGTAGCACCTCCATTTAGAACTGTTGAATTTGATATCATGTATGGTGAGGGTATTTCTAAAAATGGAGAAATAATAGATTTAGGCGTTTCTGCAGAAATTATTGAAAAATCTGGATCTTGGTTTTCTTATAATGAACAAAGAATAGGTCAAGGAAGAGAAAACGCTAAAAATTTTCTCAATGAAAATCCTGAAATAGCATTGGAAATTGAAAATAAAATTAAAGGTAACTCAAATCTTGTGGAAGAAATTTTAATGAACCCAGAGCAACAAGTTACTGAAGAATGAAAATAAATTTTTTGTAGATTTGTTTTTTACTAAATTGATGTTATTTATTTAAAAAATTAATTTTAAAATCTTACAAATGTACAATTCCAACTCTGTAAATAATATTAGATCTAAATTTCTAGATTATTTTAAAAAAAATGATCATCAGGAGATAATTTCTAGTAATTTAATACCAGAAAATGATCCAACTCTATTATTTACTAACGCCGGAATGGTGCAATTTAAAAATACTTTCACTGGCCTAGAAACAAGAGATTATCAAAGAGCAGTAACTTCTCAGAAATGTTTAAGAGCTGGTGGAAAGCATAATGACTTAGAAAATGTAGGTAAGACTGCAAGGCATCATACTTTTTTTGAAATGTTAGGTAATTTTTCTTTTGGAGATTACTTTAAAGAAAAAGCTATTTATCATGCGTGGGAACTTCTAACAAAAGAATACGGTTTACCAAAAGAAAAGCTATTGGTCACAATATTTCATAATGATACTGAGGCTGAGAATTTATGGAAAAAAATAGCTGGTTTAAATGAAAATAAAATAATCAAAATTAAAACTAGTGATAACTTTTGGAGCATGGGAGATACCGGTCCGTGCGGTCCTTGTTCAGAAATTTTCTATGATCATGGTGATTCTGTTATTGGTGGTCCTCCGGGATCAAAGGATGAGGATGGAGATAGATTTATTGAAATTTGGAATCTTGTATTTATGCAATATGAACAAATTTCTGATAATGAAAGGGTAAATTTACCTAAACCTAGTATTGATACAGGAATGGGTTTAGAACGTATATCTGCTGTTTTACAAAATACACATAATAATTATGAAATAGATATGATGAAGAATTTAGTAGAGGCTTCTTCATTAGTAACTGGTGTCGATACAGGCATCAAAAATATAATATCACATAGAGTTGTTGCGGATCATTTAAGGTCAATTTCCTTTCTAATAGCTGAAGGGTTATTGCCATCTAATGAAGGTAGGGGATATGTACTCAGAAGAATAATGAGACGGGCAATGAGGCACACTCATATTTTAGGTGCTACAGATCCTTTAATTTATAAATTGGTCAATTATTTAATTAGTGAGATGGGTAAAGCATTCCCAGAGTTAAAAACACATCAAAAAATAATAGAAGAAACAATATATGATGAAGAAGTAAAGTTTAAAGACACTCTTGATAGAGGCTTAAGTCTCCTAATGAGAGAGGTCGATAAAAAAGTATCAGGAGGTACTTTGCCAGGAGAAAAAGCTTTTGAGTTATATGATACATATGGTTTTCCAATAGATTTAACTGAAGATGTATTAAAAACATATGGTTGGACTGTTGATCATAATGGTTTTAATAAATCTATGAATGACCAAAAAATGAAGGCAAGAAAAGCTTGGTCAGGATCCGGAGATATGCAATATAATCAGAATATTTTGAAAACACTTCTTGATTTGCCGGAAACTAATTTTCAAGGGTACGATAAAAGCGAACTTAATACTGATATTGATTTAATTATTCAAAATAACAATATCGTGAATACTTTATCTAAGGGTGAAAAAGCTGAAATTATTTGTCATGAAACAATTTTTTATGCAGAATCTGGTGGCCAAATATCGGATTCTGGATATATTTTTGCAGATAATTTTAGAGCCAAAGTCAATAATTCAAAAAAATTAAAATTAAGTAATGGCAAAGTTATTCACTTAACTTCAATTATAATTTCTGAAGGTAAACTTTCATCAGGTCAAAAAGTTAAGCAAAGCGTCGATTTGGAACTCAGGAAACAAATTAGTTCGCACCATTCAGCTACTCATCTACTTCACGAATCCCTGCGACAAAAATTAGGTCTTCATGTGGCTCAGAAAGGTTCATTAGTTACTAGTGATAAATTAAGATTTGATTTTAGTCATAACAAGGCTTTAACGTCAAAAGAACTTAAAGAAATTGAAGATGAAGTTAATTATAGAATTTTTTGTAATGATAATGTCTTCACTAAAACAATGACTTTTAAAGACGCTGCTAAAACAGGTGCAATAGCTCTGTTTGGAGAAAAATATGGTGAAGAAGTTAGAGTGGTTTCAATAGGAAAAACTAATAATAATGATAGAAATGCTTGGTCAGTAGAGCTGTGTGGTGGCACACATGTTAAAAATACTTCAGAGATTTCCTCATTTAAAATTATAGCAGAATCAGGAGTTTCCTCTGGGGTAAGAAGAATTGAAGCTGTAACAAATAAAGCTGCCGTTAAATATTACGATGATGAAATTAATAAAATTAAATACATAGCTGATTTTGTGAAGAGTAATCCTGCACAGGTTATCCAAAAAATTGAACATTTAGTTTCAGAAAATGAAAAAATTAATAAAGAATTAAAGTTATTAAAAAAGAATTCTAATGGTTTTAAAAATCAAAGTTTTAAAAAAGAAAGTTTGAAAAATATTTCATTTGTTTATGAAATTTTCGATGATTTAGTAGTCAAAGATTTGAAGCCTACAGCAGAAAATATTATCAAAAGTGGTGATGCAAACATTGTTTGTTTAATCAGTAAAATTAATGATAAAGCATCAATAGTAATCTCTATTGAAAAATCATTATCCCAAAACATAAGCGCAGTAGATTTAGTTAATTTTGTTTCAAATACTTTGGGTGGTAAAGGTGGAGGTGGAAGACCTGATATGGCTCAGTCCGGTGGTTCCAATCCAGAAAAAAGTTCTGAAGCCATTGATTTATTAAAAAACTATATTTTAAAATTACAAGGTTAAAATTTTGTTACAAAGTTTAAATCCAGAGATACTTTCATTTAAAGAAACGGCCATTATGGAAGTTGCCAATTTTGGAAGAAATTTTCAAAAAGAAACAGGTAAATATGTTTATCCCGCTTGGTTCGGCGAGGGAGATACTAAAACTAGTAAATTGATTTATGATAAGACTATCGAATCTCTGGTAAAAGGGAAAACCTTTTATACTTATCAAAACGGAATACAAGAACTTCGTTCAGAAATATCTAGGTATATGAACGAGATTTTTAATATTAATACAAAACCTGAAAACCACAGTGTCGTAACTGGTGGAATGATGGGTTTAAGGTTGATTTGTGATCTAATAATTGATAGTGGAGATGAGGTTGTAATGGTTGGACCAGTTTGGCCAAATATTAGATCCTCTGTCTTATTAAAAAAAGGGAATATTAAAGAAATTTCTTTGAAACTTAAGGACGGAGAGTGGGTTCTTGATTATGATAAATTAATTCGTTCTATTACTTCTAAAACCAAAATGGTCTTTGTTAATAGTCCTGGTAATCCAACAGGATGGGAGATGCCTAAAAGTCAACAAGAACGTCTTTTAAATCATACTAGAGAGGTAGGTTGTTGGCTTGTTGCTGATGAGGTTTATCATCAAATTACCTATAACGATTTACCTTCTCCAAGTTTTTTAGAATGTTCCTTAGCTAGTGACAAACTGATAGTTATTAATTCATCTTCCAAAAGTTTCAATATGACTGGTTGGAGAATAGGTTGGATTACTCACCCTGAGGAATTAAGTAGTCATATTGCTAAATTAGTTCAAATAACCACTACTGGTGTGCCTGAATTCCTACAAGATGGACTAACTGCAGCATTGCAAAATTATAAAATTATAACTAATGAGCTTAGAATGAATTTAAAAAAATCTAGGGATATTATGTTTAATAGACTTGTTAGTTGGAACCAGGTTGAATGTAGCGTACCTAATGCTGCTTTTTATGCTTTTTTCAAAGTTAAGGGTGTAAAAGATTCATTAGAATTTTCTAAAAAATTAATATTAGAAACTAATGTGGGTGTAGCTCCTGGGATAGCCTTTGGTCAGTCTGGTGAAGGACATATTAGAATATGTTTCGCTGCAAAAGAGAGCTTTATAAATCAAATAATGGATAGATTGGAACCAATTTTAAATAAATCTTAAGTTTGGTTTACCAAGGTTTGATTAAATTCTTTAATTTTTTGTAACCTTCTATAAAACCTGGTCTGTCGTTCCCATAAACTTGATCAAATGTGACTAAAACGTTATTTAACCAATCTCTAAGTTCATTATTTCCAGGATTTGCATCTAAGTAGGCATCTCTTATTAAGACAAAATGAATTCTAGGGTCATATGGTTTTTTAGTTCCTTTCACAGTTTCGTCACCGTCCAAAAGTCTAAGCAACATAGCATCAGCTGAACCTAATGTTTGCTCGTGGATTGGAGGACCCTCCATTCTATACATTACAGAAGTCATGTCTCTTCCATTCCCGGTTCTATAACCCATAGATTTCCATGCATCATCAATTTTGATATCACTATTTACATGATCAAGTACTTTTTGACCAAAACTACGTAATGGATCTGAAATATCAGCAAGAAGATCTGTTAATCTATCACCATCAAGGTCTGTTGCTAATACAACGCACTCTTGATTGTTAATTATATCCCAAACAAGAAGACCATAATTAGTATCTGCAATATGCTGTTCAATTTTACCTGACCAGTTTTCCATACCCTCTTTAAAATTTTTAGGGAGAAGAGAAATTATTTTATCTATATTATTTTTATGTTCTTCATAAGCATTGACTGCCCATTTTCTACCAATTTCAAATTTAGTACCCTCTAAGAGCCAAATCAGTAATCCAGCATTAATGCCATCTTCCATAGCTTGGGTTGGTTTAAAAGCAACTCTTCCTAATTTTCCTGTATCGTTGACCAATTTTAGGAAAAGACGACAAGCATATGCCATTTGAATACCTGGAGTATTCATCTCTGAGTGAATTATTCCTGAATTCTCATTTACAGTAAATTTAGATTTATCTTGGGAATATGGTAAGCAAGGCATACATCTAACTACAGTTATTGGGCCATAGGGTCTAACATTACAATAAACGCCGGCTTGTGTTCTTAATGGGGCGTTACCCGATTTGCCCATTACAACAACTCGTTTACCGGACTTGTCATTAACGTATGCATCACCAGCTGTAGACCATTTTATAGAGGTTTGTTGCATGTTACCAAACCAACTAAGGGCCTCAAGTTGTGTATCATGTCTAATTTGAGACCACATTGGTACTGCATAAAAAGGAAGATTTAGAATATCTGCAGCAGCAATAGTGCCTAATAATGCATAAGCATCAGTAAGAGAGTGACATACAGGGTTAATTTTTCCATCATGTTTTCCACCCTTCCAAACAAGAGCATTATCATAGCCTTTGGGTCTTATATCAGTTTCAGTATAGAGATCACTTAAACAGCTTTTTAAGTCTCCGCCGCTAGCTTCAATTTTAGCAATTTTTAATAAATCCAACATATATAATCCCTTAACTAAAAATAATTATGCAAACAAAAAATATTAATGAAATATACTTATACTCTTAACCTCTTTTAAAGATAATTTAAATATTTTTTAAAAATTTTTTAAGATTATTTATATTTTCAATTTCTTGAAAAAAATTCAAATTATATTCACCCATAAATTCTTCTTTAATCAGATGATTAATCAATTTTAATAATGGGTCCCAGTATTTATCAAAATTAATTATACCAACTTTCTTATTTGATATTTGTTTCAGTTGGCACCATGTTAAAACCTCAAAACATTCATCAAGTGTTCCAACACCACCCGGTAAAATTAAGAACGCATCTGATTTATTGTACATTAGTTTTTTTCTTTGATGCATATCTTCAGTCATAATAACTTTTGAATTAAATTCTTTTGAATGTTTTGTATCTAAAATATCTTTTTTAAATAAAAAGTTAGGTATGATGCCTGTTGTTTTTGCTCCATACTTTATTGCTGATGAAGCCGAAGCCCCCATAATACCTGTTTCTCCAGCCCCAAAAATCATATTATAACCATTTTCAGCAATTAATTTTCCAATGTTTTTTGCAGACTTTTCATAGTTTATATTTCTACCTGACTTTGAGCCTCCAAAGATACAAATATTTTTTTTCAAAATTCCTCCAATATATTTTTAAAAAAGTTTTCTTATTTAACTTATTTCATATATGTATATAATCATAAATACATAGGATTTTATATGAAATTATCAAAAGTAATATACTTGCTATTAATTGGTGCAGCTCTTGCTGTGTTTGCTTTTCTGATTGATTTTAACAAGCCAATCGAGACTGAAGAAAAAGAGGTAATAGTTCCTCTTGTTAAAGATAAGGTAGATGCAAAACCAATTGAAAATAAAAAAAATGAAATCAAAAATACTGAAACTATAAAACTTGAAGTAGTTCGAGTAAGACCTGATGGTAGCTTAGTTATTGCAGGAAAAGCATTTCCTAATTCTAAGATTGAAATATTATCTGGTTCTAAAATAATAGCTACTACGTCCACTGATAAAATAGGAGAATTTGTCGCCGTACCAGAAGAGCAATTAAAAAGTGGGGAGTACATATTATCTTTTAAGCAAACTTCTCAAGATGGAAAAATTATAATAGCTGATAAATCAGTTGCTATTAATGTGACTGGGAATGAAAAAGATACTCCTATTGTAGCTATTCTGGATGACAAAGGCGAACTTGGAGCAAAATTGGTACAAGCACCTGGTTTAAAGAATAAAGATGAAGATGTTAAAAAAGAGAATAACACTGATAAAGTTTCTAAAAATAAAGTTAAAAGAGAACCTAATATAACAATCTTAGCATTAACTTATGATAGTGAAATAGGCCAATTAATTTTGTCTGGAGAAGGGTATGGAGGTGTTCAGGTCAATGCAGGATTTAGTGGACAGGAAACCACTTCTTCAAAAATATTAAATGATGAGTGGTCTGTCGTCATACCTGGTAAAGTCATAGCTGGAAAACAAAAAATATTTGCATATTTGTTAGGAAAAGAAGGAAAAGTTCTTGATAAAAGTTCTTTAATTATAAGTGGCAAGGCCATTGAAAGAGCTAATGGTAAAACATTAGTAATAGTTCAAAAAGGTGATGCTCTTTGGAATATTGCCTACCAAAGGTTAGGGTTAGGTACTCGTTATTTAGACATTGTAGAGTTAAACAGAGATAAAATTAGTAATCCTGACTTAATTTATCCAAAACAGCTTTTCATTATTCCTAATAAATTAGCAGATTAATTAATTTTAAATGATTGATGCTCAGTTAAACAAAATAGTACAGCCTATTTTAAAACCTTTAGCTCAAAACTTAATAAAATTTAATATTAAAGCAAATTATATAACATTTATTGGATTTTTATTTGGTATTTGTTGTGCCTTCTTCATAACCCAAGAAATGTTTGTTGCTGCCATTTTTTTTCTTTTTTTAAACAGGTTGTTTGATGGTTTGGACGGTGTCATGGCAAGAATAAATGGCCCAACTGATCTAGGAGCATTTTATGATATTATTTGTGATTTCATATTTTATTCTGCGTTCCCTCTAGCATTCATAATATTAGATATAAATAATGCTTATCATATTGGGTTTTTAATATTTAGTTTTGTTGCTACTCAATCTACCTTCTTGACTTCTGCTTGGATAATTGAAAAAAATAAAATTGATATTATAAAAACTCAAAAAAAATCTTTTTTTTATTCTGGTGGTATCACTGAAGGTTTTGAAACAATAATTTGCTTTGCAATGATGTTAATATTTTATGATTTTATTGCCTATATTGCATATACATTTGGGATTTTATGTTGGATTACATTTATAATGAGAATTATCTTTATAAAAAAGTTACTAGATAGTTGATAAAAAATTTATTAAGTTCTATTTGCTTTAAGAATAAATATTAAATTGTATATATGAGCTTATATGATGGTTAAAAATTTTAAACATTTAACAGATGAACAATATCGAGTAACTCAGCAACATGGTACAGAGCCTGCATTTTCCGGAGCATATTGGGATAAGAAAGATGAAGGCCATTATAACTGTATTTGTTGTGGCGTAATTTTGTTTTCAAGTGAAACTAAGTTTGAATCTAATTCGGGCTGGCCATCTTTTTTTGAACCAGTATCGAGCGATGTGGTTGGTGAATCTCTTGATAATTCTTTTTTTATGCAAAGAACCGAAGTTCATTGTTCAAAGTGTGAGGCTCACTTAGGTCATGTTTTTCCAGATGGGCCTAAACCAACAGGGTTGAGATATTGTATAAATTCTGCGTCTTTAAATTTTATTAAAAAAGAAAATTTATAAAAATGCTAGCTACAACAAAAGTTTATGGTTGTATTGCGCATCCTATTGATCATGTCAAAGCACCTACATTGTTCACTTCAATTTTTAATAAAAAAAATATTGATGCTGTAATGATACCCATTCACGTATATCCAGAAAACCTAGAAAATGTTGTCAATTCACTCAAATTAGTTAGAAATTTTCATGGAATGACGGTTACTATTCCTCATAAACAATTAATAACAAAATTATGCAAAAAGCTAGATGATGATGCTTTGTTCACCGGTGCAGTTAATTGGATTAAATTTGATGAAGAAAGGAACCTAATTGGTACTAACTTTGATGGAAAAGGCTTTGTGAATGGTTTTCATGGGCAGAATTTTTTTCTCAAAGATAAAAGAGTTTGTATATTTGGTGCAGGTGGTGCTGCAGTAGCAATCGCATATGCAATAACTGAGGCAAACATTAAATCACTAAAAATTGTTAACAGGGATAAAAACAAAGCTTTTGATCTAAAAGAAAAATTAATTGCCAAACATAAATCGTTAAGGGTAGATGTATCAAATATAGATAATTATATTTTAAATGATTGCGATGTTATTATAAACGCTACAAGCCTTGGCCTAAGCGAAAGTGATAAAATCCCTTTTGATGTGTCCAAAACTCTAGGTGATTCCATTATAGCTGATATAATCATGCAACCTAAAGAAACTAAATTATTAAAAAAGGCAAAAAGTTTAGGTCGCTCTATTCATTATGGTAAATATATGATAGAAAGTCAGATCGATCTGGTTGGTCAGTTTCTTGAAATTTGGTAAATAAAATAGGATAAGTTATGGAAAAAAATTCTGTTTGGGATGATGAAAAATTACAAAAGTTAAAAAGTTTATGGGATGAAGGCTTGCCTATTACCAAAATAGGTCTTGAGTTAGGAGTTTCAAGAAACGCGATAGCAGGAAAAGCCCATAGATTAGGCTTGCCAAAAAGAAACTCTCCTATCTCTAAGTCTGGCGAACCTCGAAAGCAACAGGTTGTTTCTAATAATGAAACAAAAAAAGAATTACCTCTTAAGATTTTATTAAGGAAAGTAGAATGGTCTAGAAATAGATGCTGTTGGCCAGAGGGGGATCCAAAGTTACCTGGTTTCTCTTTTTGTGGCACTGCTATAGTTCCAGGTAGACCATATTGTGAAGAACATTCAATTCTTGCTTATACTAATGCTAGAGAAAGTTAGATGAATGTATTATGCAAGATACAATTAAAAAACGTTTAGATTATAAGCCAACTTATTGGCTACCTAGGAATACATTTCTTAATTTTTTGATTTATGAAAATTTTACGATTGTTAAATCAAAAATATCTTTTAAAAAAAACAATTCATCAATCATTGAAAAATTTCAACTTGAAAATGTCATTGAGTTGAATGGTGTAAATTTATTAACTAATAAATTGCAGCTTAAAATTAATGATACTTTAATAAAAAATATTGAAGTAAGTAAATTCAAAAAAAATAATGAAACAATTATTTTACCAATATCCGAGGAAGCTATATCAGTTGAAATTTTTACAGAAGTTAAAATATTTCCTAAGAATAATAAGTCATTAGAAGGTTTGTATGAGAGTAATAAAATGTTATGTACTCAATGTGAACCTGAAGGCTTTAGAAAAATTACTTGGTTTCCTGATAGACCTGATTGTTTAAGTTTGTTTAAAGTTAAAATAGAAGCATCAACCCAATTTGATACAATCCTTTCTAATGGCAATTTAATAGAAGAAGGGATTATTGATAACACTGAAGAAAGGAGACACTATAAAGTTTGGCTAGATCCATTTCCAAAACCCTCTTACTTGTTTGCATTAGTTGTAGGTAATTTAGAGTTTGTTGAAGAGAATTATATTACAAAATCTAAGAGAAATATTACGCTTAGAATTTATACAGAATTTGGAAATAAACATTTAACTCAACATGCAATGGAAAGCCTTAAAAAAGCTATGTATTGGGATGAACACAAGTACGGCTTAGAATATGATTTAGATATTTTTATGATTGTTGCAGTAAGTCACTTTAATATGGGAGCAATGGAAAATAAGGGATTAAATATTTTTAATTCAAAATATGTACTTGCAGATAATAATACAGCTACAGATAAAGATTTAAAAAATGTTGAAGCTATAGTTGCTCATGAATATTTCCATAATTGGACTGGAAATAGAGTGACATGTCGAGATTGGTTCCAATTAACGCTTAAAGAAGGACTAACAGTTTTTAGGGATCAAGAGTTTTCTGCAGATATGAATGAGGCTGGAGTTAAAAGAATAGAAGATGTGTCGCTTCTAAGATCTATTCAATTCCCAGAAGATGCGGGCTCAAACAGTCATCCAATAAGGCCAAATTCTTATAAAGAAATTAATAATTTTTATACACCTACTGTTTACGAAAAAGGAGCAGAGGTTATTCGCATGCTTTATAATTACCTCGGAGAAAAATTTTATAGAAAAGGTATAGACACATACTTTGATCTTTATGATGGTCAAGCAGTTACTTGTGAAAATTTTATTGAGGCTCTTGGTAAAGGAAGTAAAATCGATTTATCAATTTTTAATAAATGGTATTCAAAAGCAGGTACGCCCGAAATTGAGATAAAAAGAGTTCAAAATAATTCTGAATTTAAATTGAATATAACTCAAAAAATAAAAAATAAACCGAGCAAGTTACCCATACCGATAAAATTAGCTTTTATGAACCAAAAAGGTCATTTTGTTAATTTTAGAATTAATAATTCAATTCCTGATAAAGAGCATGTCCTTTTGTTAACTAAAAATAAAGAGGAAATAATTATTGATAGTGAAGACAAAAACTTAGTTCCCTCTTTCCTGAGGAACTTTTCTGCTCCCGTTTATCTTAAAACTGATTTAGATCAGATTGATTATTTGCATATTCTTCAACATGATGATGATGCATTTAATAAATGGGATGCATCTCAAAATTTATATTTTCAACATCTCGTAAGTAAAAAAGATATTTTGCCACTTACCAAATTACTAGAAAGCTTATTAAAATCTCGTTCAATGAATTATTCATTAATGTCTTTATTAATAGATTTGCCTTCAAAATCATCTTTAGAAAATTTGTTAAAAGATTCTGACCCTATAGATAATTATTATAAAAGAAGAAATCTAATGATAGAGATTGCCACTAATCTTAAATCCACGTTTGAGGATTTAGCTACATTATTAGCCAATGATAACATCTGCTTATCAAAACATGATGGCCATCGATCATTGTTGGGTAAGATTCTTAATTATTTATCCTTAATAAACAGTGAAACTGGTCTTGATCTAGCTAAGCATTTTTCAAGTAGTAGTAATATGACTTTATCAATCTCATCTCTTAAATCTTTATGTTTAAATAACCCGCAATTGGCATTGCCATATTTGAATAAATTTTATCTGAATTGGAAAGAAAATGATTTAGTACTCGAAAAATGGTTCGAAATAATGGCTTCTATTGATATAGGTGAAGATGGTCTTGAATTTATAAAAAAACTTTTAAAACATAAAGATTTTGATAAAGAAAACCCAAATAAATTAAGATCTGTTATAGGGACATTTCAAAGAGAAAATATTTTATTATTTCATTCTCGTGATTTTACTGGTTATGAGTTTGTTGTAGAACAAATAAGTGAAATTGATAAATATAACCCTCAAGTTGCTTCTAGACTAATATTACCTATGACCCAGTTTCAAAATTTTAACAAAGAACTTCAAGATATTATAAAATCTAAACTTCAAAAGATATATAATCAAAAAATTTCAAATGATTTATCCGAAATTTTAGAAAAGGCTATAGGTTAAAAATTTTACATTAAAAAGTCAGGTATTTTTCCACTATCTTTAAAATTTATATAATTTTCTATCGGCAAAAGCTTAGGTTTCTTTTTTTTGGGAGAAGGTAAAACCTGTTTGTTTCCTAAATCAGAATTTAATAAAATTTCATTAAAATTTTTAATCTTAATTTTTTCACTTATTACCTTTTCTATCATTAAAATATTTTTTTCATCAATTTCTTCATAAATTGTAAATGCTTTCCCTTTTTTCCCAGCACGTCCAGTTCTACCGATCCGATGTACATAATCTTCAGGATTATTGGGAACATTAAAATTAAAAACATGGCTTAAATCATCTATATCAATCCCTCTTGCTGCAACGTCTGAGGCAACTAATATTTGAGCATTCCCTTTTTTAAATTTATCTAAGGATTGTATTCTAGAACTTTGACTCATGTCGCCATGTAAACAAACAGTTTGATAATTGTTCTTTTTTAAAAATAAATTAACTTTATCTATATCTTTTTTTTTATTGCAAAAAACTACAGCACTTCTAATTTCTTCTAATTCAATAAGTTTTTTTAAATTACTTAATCTGTTTTTCTTTTCAAATTTAACGAATATGCTTTCTATATTTTCAGAAGTAGTTGATTCTGGTGAAATTGTTATTTCTTTTGGATTGATCAATAGATCTTTGCCAATGTCCAATATCTCTTTTGAAAGTGTGGCAGAAAAAAATAAAGTTTGTCTTATACGGGGTAATAACTGATTAACCTTAATGATATCTGGAATGAATCCCATATCTAGCATTCTATCAGCTTCATCAATTATAAGTAGTTTAACTTCTTTAATTATTACTTTACCTCTCTCAATATGGTCTAACAGACGACCTGGGGTAGCCACTATCACATCAACTCCCTTAGAGAGTTTTTGATCTTGTTCTGTAAAAGAAACTCCTCCAATTAACAAAGCCATTTGTAATTTAAAGTGTTTATTAAGATGGTTAAATTCTTCTGAAACTTGCATTGCCAATTCTCTTGTGGGAGTTAATATAAGGCACCTTGGCATTCGAGATTTTGATTTACCAGAATTCAAGATTTCAATTAGGGGTATAACAAAAGAACCAGTCTTACCTGTCCCAGTTTGTGCACAACCAAGAACATCTCTTCCCATTAGTATTTGTGGTATGGCTTTTTCTTGAATTTCAGTTGGTTCTTTATATCCTTTTTCATTAATAGAATATAATATTTCTTTACTTAGGCCTAGTTCGTCAAAACTCACATTTTTTCCTTATAATTTTTAACAACGTATTACAATATTCAACTCAAATGTCAAAATTTTCTACTAAATTTGCATTTTCTTGGATGTATTTGAATCTAAGTTCAGGTTTTTTCCCCATCAAAATATTGACAAGGTTATCAACCGTCCTTCTTTCATCTGCTTCGTGCATGTCTCTTTTAGGAATAGTTATTTTTAATAATTTTCTTGTCTTAACTGACATTGTAGTCTCTTTAAGTTGAGCGGGTGGCATTTCTCCTAAACCTTTAAACCTACTTACTGTGCATTTCCCAGAAAATTTTTCATTAATAATTTCATTTTTAATTTCTTCAGTTTGAGCATAGTAGGACTGGCTGTTTTGAGTAATTCTATATAATGGTGGTTGTGCAAGATATAAATGACCTTTTTCAATTAGCTCTGGAAAATAATTATAGAAAAATGTGAGTAATAAAGCGGCAATATGAGCACCATCCACATCAGCGTCAGTCATAATTATAATTTTATTATATCTTAAGTTTTTTATACTTTTTGGAGTAAGTGTGTCTAACCCCATTGCTAGTTTTAAATCGTTAATCTCCTGATTTTGTAACATCTTTTCATTTGAAGCGCTTGCTACATTTAGAATTTTCCCCTTCAAAGGAAGGACAGCTTGTGTGTCTCTAGATCTAGCCTGTTTAGCTGACCCTCCAGCGCTATCTCCTTCAACAATAAATAATTCAGAATCTTCAAATTTATCACTTGTACAGTCTGCTAATTTACCAGGCAAACGGACTTTTTTGGTAATTGATTTTCTAGAAATTTCTTTTTCTTTTTTCTTCCTTTTTCTTTCTTCATAGTTTTCCAGAGTTCGGTTTAGAAGTGCTTCACCTATTGAAGTATCAGAGGAAAGCCAGGTAGTAAATCTATCCTTAACGGCTGTTTCTACTAATTTAGATGCAGAGTTATTAACTAGTTTTTCTTTAGTTTGTCCTTGAAATTGAGGATCTTTTATAAAAACTGATAATATTGATCCTGAAGAATTCATAAGATCATCATAAATTAATTCATTTGCCTTTTTAAAACCCTTTATCTCTGCATAACTTCTCATTCCTCTAGTTAAGGCTTGCCTAAATCCATTTTCATGAGTTCCCCCTAAGGGAGTAGGGACTGTATTGCAAAATGTCTCATTAAAATTGGTTTCTCCTGAATTAAACCAACTAATGACCCATTCTACAGTTTCTTCATTTAATTTAACATTCCCACCAAAGAAGGACGATGTGTATAGTTCAATATTAGAAGTTTTAAACTTTATATATTCTAACAAACCTTCTTGATAACAGAGTTTTTTATGATTAGGGGTTTTATCTTTATCCTTGATAAGAGTTTCTGGACATTTCCAAACAATCTCAACGCCACCATAAAGGTATGATTTATATTCTAAAATATGATAAATCTTATCTGGAATTAGCGAATTTCCTTCACCAAAAATAAGATCATCTGGTTTGAAGGTAATAGAAGTCCCACTACCTTTCTTAGTTGTTTCAATTTTTGTCAGTTTAGTTTTTGCTATTCCCCTCGAAAATTCTTGTCTATATAAGAAACCTGACCGAATTACCTCGACTATCATAAATGAAGATAATGCATTAACAACAGATGCACCCACACCATGTAAACCTCCTGATGTAGTATAATTCTTATTTGAGAATTTTCCTCCAGAATGTAGAGTTGTCATTATAACTTCTAATGCTGATTTATCCTTAAATTTAGGATGTTGATCTATAGGAATTCCACGACCATTATCACTGATAGTTATGATGTTATCATCTAAGAGCTCTACATTTATTCTTGATGCAAATTTTGCAACTACCTCATCCATGCAATTGTCAATGATTTCTATAGCAAGATGGTGTAAAGCATTAGAGTCAGTTCCACCAATATACATACCTGGACGATGTCGTACTGGTTCGAGACCTTCCAAGACCTCTATTTCAGATGCATTATAACTATTATTTAATAAGCTTTTATTCATTAACATACTATATATGGTATTTGTCTAAGAAAACCTATACATTATATAACTGTTTCAAGGAAATTTGAAAATAAAAAAACCCAACTTAAAGTTGGGTTTTAATAAAAAATTTTAAATTTAACTTGAATAATACATTTTAAATTCAACTGGGTGAGGAGTATGCTCAAATTGAACTACTTCTTCCATTTTTAGGTCAATGTAAGCTTCGATTTGATCTTCAGTAAATACATTACCTTTTGTTAAAAAAGACATGTCATTTGAAAGAGCATCAAGTGCTTCTCTAAGAGATCCGCAAACAGTAGGAATAGTAGCAAGTTCACTTGCAGGTAATTCATACAAGTCTTGATCCATAGCCTCGCCTGGGTCAATCTTATTTTGAATGCCATCTAATCCGGCCATCAGCATAGCAGAAAATGCTAGATAAGGATTAGCTGTAGCATCTGGAAATCTTACCTCAACTCTTTTACCATTAGGGCTATCTGTAAAAGGTATTCTGCAAGAAGCAGATCTATTTCTAGCCGAATAAGCCAAGATTACTGGCGCTTCAAAGCCTGGTATTAGTCTCTTGTATGAATTAGTTGAAGGGTTAGTAAAAGCATTAAGAGCCTTTGCATGCTTAATAATTCCACCAATGTAATGTAAACATGTTTGAGATAAATCAGCATATTTATCACCAGCAAATAGAGGCTTACCATCTTTCCAAATGGATTGATGTGTATGCATACCAGTTCCATTATCTCCTGCAACAGGTTTTGGCATAAAAGTAGCTGTTTGACCAAATGAATGAGCAACGTTTTGAACTGCATATTTATATAATTGAACGTTATCAGCTGTTTCGATTAAAGTGCCAAACATCATACCAAGCTCATGTTGTGATGGAGCAACTTCATGGTGATGTTTTTCCATTGGAACACCCATATCAACAAGAGATAAAACCATTTCACTTCTTAGGTCTTGGGCTGAATCAACTGGAGGAACAGGAAAATATCCACCTTTGATTCCAGGTCTGTGGCCCATGTTGCCTTCTTCAAAATCTTTTCCAGAATTGTAAGGACCTTCAGAAGAATCTAGTTTATAAAAACAAGAATTCATCTCTGCTTCAAACTTTACATTATCGAAAACAAAAAACTCAGGCTCTGGCCCAAAATAGGCGGTGT
>Ga0255777_10001025_pt1 | contig 26773 bp, 24 predicted proteins | sample 101ome_15_FD_179975 | JGI IMG/M metagenome (GOLD analysis project Ga0255777, IMG submission 179975) | Coastal salt marsh microbial communities from the Groves Creek Marsh, Skidaway Island, Georgia - 101402AT metaG (version 2) | ecosystem: Environmental > Aquatic > Marine > Intertidal zone >... | reverse complement strand
CTGGCTGGAAAGTGGTGCCCCGGGGCTCAATCATACTTTTCTAAAGTATCATTTAAATATAGTTACTTAGAAGTCATCAAAAAATGTTAGTCGTCCCAAAAGCGGTCTACATAATCAGCAAAATTATCGCCTCAGTGTCTGAGACCTTAAAGTTAACGACATATCAAAAATCATAATTTATAATATTCTAACAGAACTCACGGCCTTAACCAGCCCTCTATTTCTGTAAAGAAAATCTGCTATATATCTCAGCGGGAGCATCACTTGCTTCCAACTCTCGACGCAAAAATTCATTAAGTAAAGACTCCAGCTCTGCAGACCTAAACGACTGATCCTGGCGTGGATCTGTTTCTAAATCGTAAAGTCTGGTATGGGTTTCGGCAAATCCACCTCCCTGCATAGGAGGTCGCTTTGCGTCACTCAAAGCAGGAACCTTCAACACAGGAGCGCCTTTCGCAAAGTCAAAACCACGGACTAGCTCAGCATTTTTCAATTCGCGTATTTCAAACATACTAGTCGAATGCATTGGCATCAGCGTGTATTCAAAAAGAGGTTTGTCCTCCATGTCATGAGGATAAAGGAAGTAGGTATAGCGCCCATTTGTTGAATTGAGGGCCCCTCCAAAGACACCAAAAAGCGCAATATCGCGTATCACAGTCGCCTCTCTTCTCAAAAGAGGTAGCATTGATTTACCTGTTGAATGGTGACAGGGTTCTAAGTCGAATAGATCAAGTAGGGTAGGTGACAAATCGAGCACCTGCGTCAGAGCATCGACGCGATTGCCCCAACTTTCCGGTACCGAGGGATCATGTATCATCATCGGAATATTGGCAATTTCGTTGAAGAATGGCATCCGTAGCTTTCCCCACCAATCATGTTCACCAAGCATAAATCCATGGTCGGTTGTCAAAACGACGGCGGTGTCTTGCCACATTTCGTTTTCGTCGAGGAAGTCAAGCAAACGACCAAGTTGCTGATCACAGAAGCTGACAAGTGCTCCATAGTTTGCTCGGATTTCAGCGATTTCGTCTGTAGTATCATCATTTGAGTTGCGGTATTGTGGCCAAGTATAAATTGGGCCTTCATAGTTTGTTTTGTACTCTTCGCGAAACCCTTTCGGGGCGACAAAGGGCTCGTGAGGATCGAAGCATTCCAATTGCAAAAACCAGCCATCTTCCGAGCCATTGACATCTAAAAAATTTAATGCCGCATCAAAACACTGGTGGATCGGAAAGTCTTTATCCGCTTTAAAGCGTGTTTCGTTCATCATTCCCTGAATGCGCTGTGGCGATCGGCTTCCGCCAAATTGTCGTTCGTGATACTGCTCACGAAACCGTTCTAGCGGAGGTTTGACCATTGCGACCCAAGCATCGCTTTCCTGGCCACGTATAAAATCATAGGTATTGTAACGGTTATGGTAGGTAGCGCCACCATCTTCAAAATAATGGTTATGATCCGAGGTGAGATGAGTATAGATACCATTCTCACGCATGTTAACAACGAAACTGTCGTCGAATGGTTCCAATGGTCCCCAGGATCGATGCAGGAAATTCAACCGACCAGTGTGCATATCACGCCGCGCCGGCATGCAGGGCATTGAGCCAATGTAGTGATTATCAAAAACTGTACTTTTGGCAGCCAACCTGTCAAAGTTTGGCGTGTCTATCGATCCACCATAGCAACCAAGGGCAGATCGATTCAACGAGTCAAATAGAACAAATATGGTACGCATTAAAATAATCCGAGTAGATTAAGTATAGGAAATAGTTGCTGTTCACGGGTCGGCCGAGGCCGACCCTCCCGATAGAGCAGTTGTGGTCTATTCAGCTGCGGCAAATTCAATGACTTTTTGTGCGAAGCCTTTAGGCCAGATTTTCCGTCAAATGCATTCATCACTGATGCCTGAACCGACGCTCGGAATACTGCCTTTTCCTCTTCGCTCAATTCAACTACGGTCATTCCTTTACCTTTCAGCTCTTCTATTAAGTTGGCTTCCATTTCCTTACCTAGATCTTCAGCATAGTCCATCGCTTCCGTAAGAGCCCTGACCAAAGCCGACTGATCGTCATCTGATAATTTTGACCAGCTTGCCTGATTTATAACAACGGGCGCACTCGCTAACTGATGATCAGTACGGACTAAGGTGTCCTGAACTTCATAGAACTTATTGGCCCAAATTGTCGGCAGGGGATTTTCTTGACCGTCAACAACATTCTGGCTCAGCGACTGGAAGAGTTCAGGGAATGGCACAGGCGTAGGATTGGCACCAAGACCAGAAACAACCGACAAAGCCATCGGATTAGGTACCGCACGAAGCTTGACGCCAGACAGATCTGCAGGGGTTCGTGGCTGTTTGCCATTAATTGTAACGTTGCGCACACCTTGATAGCTATTGCCAATTATGCGTAGACCAGCTTCGTCCAAAAGCCGCTTATTCCAAGCGCCGCCAAACTCAGGTGCAGAAATGAGACGTAAATGGTCGTCGTAGCTGTCGAAGAAATAACCTGCTAAAAACACCGACATTTCGGGCACCACATCCGACAAAATGGGATAGCTTGGTTTACCCATATCGATCGCACCAGTCAGCAATTGACTGAACATCTCACGGTCATTGCCCAGGTGGCCGCTGTCGAACAGTTCGATTGCAACGCGTCCTCCCGTATATTCTGGAACGAGTTCCGCAAACCTTGCAAAACCCATACCTCGAGGCTGATTTGGCTTATCGACATAACCAAGTTTAAGTGTCACATCCTGGGCGGTTGCAGGTAATGCTAAACCTAGGAGCAAAGTTACAACAGCAAATTTTTTAAGAAACATTTAGTAATCCTCCTTATTTGTTTCTAATGTTTAGAACCCGAAGGCTCGTGGTATGGTCATGGTGATGGCTGGGAAAAGGACCATCATAATAAGGCTAAAAACAAGTGGAATTAAGAATGGCGCAACGGCCATAGATACGCGCCCCAATTTCCAGCCGGTGATTCCACGCATCACAAAAAGTGAAAGCCCAATTGGGGGCGTGAACTGCCCAAGCATAATTGCAAAGACAATGCAGACGCCGAAATGAACCTGATTAATACCGAACTGTTCCAACGCGACGGGTGTGAGCATGGGCGCCAAGACAAGAATAAGGATGGCATTTTCGATGATCGCGCCAAGTACTAAAAGCAGAGCAACTACGAACAGGAAAAAAGCTGTTGGTGATGTAAAACTACGCGACGCCCATTCGGTAATCATTTGGGGTAGATGTGCATCGGTTAGCACCCATCCCAAAAGCAGACCACAGGCTATCAGATAAAGCAAACGAGATGTCTCAGTAACGGATTCATACATTACAGCATAAAGCCCACGTAGACTAAGACGGCGATAGACAAAGAACGACACGAACAGGATCCAAAGCACTGCTGCCGTCGCAGCCTCAGTCGCACTAAAAATTCCAGATAACATTCCTCCAACAATCAATACCGGTGTCATCAACGCTGGAAGTGCTCCAAAGAAAGCCCTAACCAAAGGTATCCAGCCACCCCAACTGCGGTTTATATAGCCCTCACGTCTTCCAATGATGAATACGTATGTCATTAAAGCTGCCGAAATGAAGAATGCCGGAAGAATTCCGCCAACAAACATACCCGTTATTGAAACTCCTGAGGCGACGCCAAAGATCACCATTGGAAGGCTGGGAGGAAGTATGGGGCCCAGCGCACTTGATGCGAGCGTGACCCCTACTGAAAAATCTGGATCATATCCCTTGCGCGTCATAGCCTTATATTCGATCTCTCCTAGGCCAGCGACATCGGCCAGGGCCGATCCGGACATACCTGAGAAGATCAAGCTGGAAGCAATGTTTACGTGCCCAAGCCCGCCGGGAATTCGTCCGACCACTCGCAGCGCAAAGTCGAAAATCTTGTCTGAGATCCCAGATGCAGTAGTGACCTTGCCAGCTAGCATGAAAAGCGGAATGGCCAGAAGCGTGAAGTTTGCCATTGAGAACGCTATCTTTTGTGCAACAATGGTTAAAGGAATGCCTTCGATTAAGATATAAATCATCGAAATACTGATCGCAGAAAAGGCGATTGGAAATCCTAGAAATAGCATGAAAAGTTTCAGGAAAATCAGCCAAAGGATCAATGAACTCATTGGCTTAACTCTCTGATAGTGCGGATGCGCTTGCGAATATGGCTCAGCGTATAAATCGCCATGATAGCAGAAGCTATTGGCGCAATGATCATAATATTCCTAATTGGCCATCGAAGGGCAGGGAGTTTATCAAACCGCATGGATTGGTAGAGTTCTATTCCAGATTTGACAAATAATATCATGGTAATGAACACGATGACGTCAAAGATAAGTCGAACAATTGCCGTCATGCGTGGTGGTGCCCATTCGTCCAGCATCTCTAGACGTACATGGGTGTCATGACGGTGGACTCCAATTGCCCCAATGAATACCAACCAGACAAGCATGTGTGCCGCCAGTTCCTCAGTCCAAGGCAGCGGGGCATTGATAATATAGCGGGTAACTACCTGTAAGACCGTCAAACTGACAAAGACGATCAGTAGAAGAGCACCAACAACAAATTCCGGCATCTGTCGTTTCTTTGTTAGATCGATCAAAGGTGAGTGTAGGTCGTGATCATCCATATCAAGGTTTGCTCTTTTTAATCTTGATGGCATTCTAAGGAAACCATATGAGCAACAAAAACGAAAAATTTGACTTGTTAGCTTAACTAAATAGTTGTGTAACTGGGTTATGAACAAACGAGTTAATATTAGTTTGCGCCACATGCGCGTTTTTTCAGAGATTCTTAGAGTCGGTAGCTTGGCCAGAGCGGCAGGAACATTGCATGTGACACCTGCCGCAGTATCGAAAAGCCTGCGAGAACTAGAAGCCGAGATAGGGGTGCGCCTCATTGATCGTTCTCGAAGCGGGGTTAAGCCGACACCTGCCGGTCAAAGATTTCATGAACATATCACTGAGAGCTTACTCTCTTATGATCGTGCTGTTACATCAGTAATTGATGACAGTACTTCTATGGAGCGGCTGAGCATTGGTGCTTTACCGACAGCTGCAAGCTCAATTGTACCGGAGGCACTTGCGCGAATGTATACAACTTCGCACCGCGCGAATGTGAACGTTGTAACAGGTAATTACGAGGATCTTGCCAGTAAATTACGTGCTCGCGAGCTGGACTTGATAGTAGGTAGAATTACCACACGGGATACGGCAGGACTATCTTTTGAACAGCTCTACGAGGAAAACATTGTCGCCGCGGTATCGCCGCGACACCCCTTATTGGTATGTTCCGATTGGGAAGCTGCCCGGATTGCTGATTTTCCCATTATCGCAACGCCGAACGGTTCATCAGTCAGACAATCGATCGAAGACTTCTTCTTCGCTTCAGGCATCAGAGCCCAATCAGTTTGGGTCGAAACATTGGGTGACGGTTTTGCCAGACGGCACACAACCTTAACCAACGCAATTTGGTTCGCACCAGCAGGTCTTGTCGCGTTCGATGTTGAAGCCAAAGTTTTAGCCCAGCTCCCTGTAAATCACGCTACACTTCGGACAGTTATTGGCCTGACAACCAGGACAAACGAAGCCCTAACTGGTAACGCGAGACAGTTTGCAGACGAGTTGAGAGACATTGCATCCCGTCGCTAGGAAAAATCAAGATTGAACATAGATTTAGATAACTTTGTTGCTCTTATAATTTTCAAATCATTTATTTGATTATTGCCCCAACAAAACTCCCTTGAGGGTGCTGCCAGAACAATGCCCTAAAGCATCGACATAACATTCTGAGCAATCCCATAATCACACGCTTCAAAAAATGCGCGTGCTGTTGTTAAATTATCCATTTGAAAGATCTCCTTAAGTTGAAGAGCTCAACACGGTGCAGAAATATTTGGAGCCTCAAGTTAAGAAATTTTTAGGAGCTTATCTGCTACCCTAAGGATATTGGAGCGGGAGAGTTTATTTCTTAGGCGGCAAAGGAGTCGCCCCAGTTTCAAGCCTTGTCAGCATTCCATCTTCTTTAGTAAACACGTACATAACAGCATCTCTACTGCCATTTGCCGCGTTAGTAATCTGATGAACAACCAGAATATCGTCATTTTCATAAAGACATCTAATATTTTCTGCATATGCATCTGAAAGCACAACTGCTGAAATTCGTTCCATCCAAAGATCGTAATCTATCACTCCACCCGTTGAATGCATGATAATTTCAATGTCTGCGTGGATGATGGATGTGAAGGCTTCAATATCGCCCTCCTCCCAGAACTTCTTATATTTTTCAAAAAGCAACAACAGAATCCACCTTCGTAGCAAGCATCATCAGTATGCTAAGCACAGAGCTAGCTCTCAAAATCATGGATAATACAAAGCCTGAATTTCTGAAATAGCTTCACATCCGCTCACATCTACTTCTTTGCATTCCGCAATGAAATATAACTTATCTGCCTCAAGGCTTATACCGCTCCAAATTAATAACTCTTTATCAGAAAAGTTTAGGTAACTGGCACTATCCTCTAAATTAAAATCATCAGGAATTTCAATTTCGCCAGCAATTTTCTGAGAATTAGACGTTGCCTCTGTGGCCCATACTTTATGTTCTTGCAAAGGAGAGATAATTTCTTGTGTTTCTACTCTCACGCCAGATGCTTCGCGCATTTTTAAAGCTTCCGGACTGTTTGTTGACTCTAGTATTTCGCCCACGTCTCCAGTCATTTCAATGACTAAGAAAAGTGTTTCTTCATTTGGGTCAGCCGCCACAAAACGAAAGAACATACCAGCCTCAGACATTTTAGGTGCCATACGTTTGTGTAGAGCGATCCATTCACCCAAGCCCTTTGTCACGCTAACCTTCCCAAAATTAAGCATACATTTCCTCCAATTATTCTCTTCAGAATAACGAAGTGCATAGAGATGTGTAGTCTGAATAACCAACAGCTGCGGGTATACCCCAGCCACGGCGGCTGCTTATGCCGCACCCAAGACGATTGATTAGCTGTCTGTAAAGCCTATTGTCAGTGTATCGGGAACAATGGGTTTAGCCACCCAAGTTAAGGGAAATTAAATGGGAAACCAATGCACGTGTGGGCGTTCTCTCACAGATAGCTGCGTGGGATGGGGCGACTTGTCTCACTCAGAGTGGCAGACAAGAAAATTAATCGTTGAGGCACAAATTGCGGCGAAAGAAGTGCATGAGGAAATCATACGCTTGATCTACCCAGACGGTAGTTTTTAAATCATAGGCAGCGCCGTTTCCAACCTCTGCCGGCTCGCACGGGCGCGCTACAAAGTATTAAACAAAATTCAAAAAAAGTCCTTGCGCTCGGAGAACAAAAGCGCAGCCCCAAACCCCCATATGATTTTTAGGGGTAGCCAATATCACAACCACCTACGTGCCTTTGCTAGAGAGCCATAAACGAGCCTAGATATACTTCTAGATTTGTATTAAAATGTTATCTAAATTCATGATGCTGGTGACAGGAGTGAATGATGGAAAGTTTAAGAGTGCTTCTAGCTGCCGCATCATTGTCTTGCTTCTCACTTCCACTTTTAGGTGACAGTCATAGCGAAAGTAAGAGCTTTCATGGCTGGACGGCTACTGTTACTAACTACGCAAAAGATAATTTCAGTAGAAGCTGCAGTTTGATTGCTCAACCCTATCAGTTAGCCACAAGCCCAAAACTAGTCGGAAGCAATCCCACAGACCTCTTCATAGCTATTACGCATAATAAATTAAAGACTACAGAGACCTCCTTCCAAGTGCGCATACAACTGGTTCAAAAGGCAGACGCTAAAGCCAGATATTTTGATAGCAGCAGTAAAGCTGAGCTGTCTTTTTCTCCATATGCAATGAGAATTACCATGAATGACTTTCTGCAAGTTGGAGTTGGTTCATTCTATTTAAGTAAGTCAGAAGAAAAAGAGTTCTTGCAAACATTCAGAGCAGCAAATGATTTGATACTTAACTTGGACCTAATAGAAAACGTATCAGGCAAAGCTGTATTTTCACTTAAGGGTTCAGCAAAGGCCTTAAGCCACTTGCAAAAAAATTGCTAACTGCAGTCAATTCGGAAAAGCACATGGAATATCCAGCTAGCTTTGTCATACGAGTAAAAAAGTAGAGTAAGTGGACTTACCTTCGCCACTGTAATGGCTAACCAGTGAGCAAACACTTACTTGATAACCCAGACCAAAGACCCGCCTAAATTGCGCTTGTAGAGCTTCTCTGTGGCCTTCTGACAGACTGCTGGCTCAGGTGTTTTCTCAAGCCAATCTTGAGCCGTGAGAATACGGTAGCGAACTGAGTTTGCGTTAAGCATAGAAAGCTCTGTTGTATTCTGCTGGTTCAGGGTCAATGCCTTTGGTTAATTTGTCTAAGTTATGTTAGAAACCTGAAAGTCTAAATCAGGAAACCGATTGTCATGCTGCGATTAATCAGATTTGTATTCAGGCTGTTTAGATCAGCTATTTTCTTATTTTTATTAACCGTTGGTTTAGGAGTAGCTCTTCTGCAAACCAGCTTAAGTTTAGCCAGTGCAGCAGCCCAAGTCGCCACTCTATCAGCTAACGCAGCAACAGCAGCTGCACTACATAAAAAGCAGATGGCTAAAGCTATTTCTAGAGAGAAGGCTAAGGCTAGGCTTAAACGACTGATTGTAGCAGTTCCTCTTCTTGGCACAGGCGCAGCAGTAGCTTTTGAGGGAAATGACTTGAAAGTTTGGCTTGAGGAAAACCCAGATAAGTCTGCTACAGATTATGGATGTGAAGTAGCCTCTTCGTCTGCAGAAGTTATGGATGAGGTACTAGCTGAATTGCCTGAGAAGTTTCGTCCGTCAAGTGATCTGGTTATGTCTCGCATGCCTGAGTGCAATGAGGCCAGCGCGAATAATTAAAAACACTCACGGCGCAGAAGGTCTACCCAAGAGAACAAAGCATTGAAGCGCACGTGATACTTTAGAAACATACAATAGAATATTGAAACCGTGTAACGAAAATCAAAAAATTGTGGGGGCGATTGTGGGGGCTAAAAAACTCTAAAATAAATAAGTGACTGATATAATAAACTAATTTAAGATGTGGTGGCGGTGCTGTCAGACAAATCGGCTCAAGCATCAGAAGCCTGAAGATGGTGCTATCAGACAAACCGGTTCACGCCTCAAAAGGGTGCTCTCAACTTGACATGCCTAATTATCAGCAGCGCTTAATGGGTAACTATGTTTTATTTGTTTATTTCGTGCCAGCTGAAGGATCTGTCAACTGGTTTTGAAACAGCCTTATTAAAGATGTCAGTCAAGACCTGATGGATAATTTCAAGACATCGCATTAGCACGAAAGTTTATTCTGAAAATATCTAAGCTAGTCATGAAAACATGAGTTCTGGCATACTTATAAATTTACGATACGCATTCATAAACCTTGCAGCATCAGCTCCATTTATTATGCGATGATCATAGCTTAAATCCAATGGAATTGTCGGAATAGCCTGCCAAGTAGAACCATCCCAATACGGTCTAAATTCGCTACGCGATAGCCCAAGAATTGCCACTTGAGGCGGGTTTACAATAGGTGTGAAAGCCGTTCCGCCTAACCGCCCAAGATTGGAGATTGTGATCGAGCCACCTGCCATTTCCTCAGGTCGCAATTTGCGCGACTGTGCTTTCTCTACTAAATCTGAGACTTCACTAGAGATGTCCCATAACCCTTTTTCAGTCACATCTCTCAGAACAGGAACAACCAATCCGTAGGGTGTATCAACCGCAAGTGCGATATGCACATATTGCTTCAATATAAGATGTTTTTTATCCGCGGAGATAGATGCATTGAAGCGCGGGAATTTGAGCAAACATTCGGCGAGCGCTCTGAGATGAAAGGCCAATGCGGTTAACTTAACACCGCGCTGTTGAGCTTCAGATTTCACTCTTTTGCGAAATGCTTCAATGGCACTGATCTCGACATAATCATGGTGCGTGACTTGAGGAATCATCGCATTTGCAGCTGAAAGATTCGCTTCTGCGACCTGCTCAATGCGGGTCAAGGATTCTACGCTTATGGGTCCGAATTGCGCGTGGTCAATCGCCCAATATTCTGCCGTATTTGCCACGGCTGACGCAACACTGATGCCTAGATTTGTGTTTGGAGTTGCGCAAAAGTGGTCAATATCCTCTTTACCCAGCACGCTCCGTTTAAGCGAGGTTGCAACGTCAACTAACGTCACATTTTTTTCAGCCGCATAAGCCCGCACGCTTGGTGATGCCTGAACCTCCATTAAATCACTCTACCAACTGGCTGATATATATTGGGTTTCCATAAACTCATGCATGCCTTCATGCCCCCCCTCGCGGCCGAGACCAGATTGCTTTGTGCCGCCAAAAGGCGCAGCTGGGTCAGATACCAACCCGCGGTTCAAGCCGACCATTCCATAATCCAGCCGTTCACAAACTTGCAAAGCCCGTTTCATATCTTCCGAGAACACATAGGCCACCAGTCCATATTCGGTATCATTGGCGCGGCGAATTACATCCTCTTGATCGTTGAAAACTTGAAGCGCAGCAACAGGCCCAAAAATTTCATCCCCCACGCAATCTGCAGTTTCTGGAACGCCCGACAATACTGTGGGCGGGTAGAAAAATCCTTTTCCCGTGGGTAACACGCCCCCAAGTTCCACTTTGGCGCCTTTTGCAACCGCGTCCTGCACGAATGCATCCACCTTATTGCGGGTATCTGAATTGACCAACGGGCCTACATCTATGCCTGCCTCTAAACCATTGCCGATTTTCAACTCCGCCATGGCAGATGTGAACTTTTCGGTAAAGGCTGGCGCAATACTTGAATGCACATAAATTCGATTTGCCGCTGTACAGGCCTCGCCCAAATTGCGCATTTTTGCCAGCATCACGCCTTCCACCGCCACATCAAGATTAGCATCCTCAAAAACAATCGCAGGAGCATTCCCCCCCAATTCCATAGCCGGTTTCAAGATTTGGTCAGCGGCAGAATGCAGCAACTTACGCCCCACTTCAGTCGACCCTGTAAAACTGACTACCCGCACGCGCGGATCGTGTAACATGTGATCAACCAGCACGCCGGTGTTGCGGGATGGAAGAACGTTGACCACCCCTTTGGGCACCCCAGCTTCTTCTAGAAGCGGCATAAGCGCCAGCATTGTTAAAGGCGTTTCCGATGCTGGCTTTATAATGACCGCGCAACCGGCCGCCAAAGCAGGGGCAATTTTACGCGTTCCCATAGCCGCAGGGTAATTCCAAGGAGTCACCAAAACCGCAATCCCGGCTGGCTTATGCTGAACAATGATCCGCGCCCCTGAAGCGGGCGCATGGGAAATCAGACCGTCTACGCGCACCGCCTCTTCGGCAAACCAGCGAAAAAACTCGGCAGCATAGTTGGCTTCTCCCATCGCATCGGCATTTGCCTTGCCATTTTCTAGCGTGATTAAACGTGCAAATTCTGGCAATCGCGCCGTCATTAATTCCCAAGCTTTGCGCAAAACTTCCGAACGATCCCGCGGCGATCGTGCAGCCCATTCTTGCATGGCGATGGAAGCCGCATTTAATGCCAAATCGGCATCAAAAATATCCGCAGAGGCCACCGATGCAATCACATCCTCTGTTGCAGGGTTCATCACATCAAAGCGCTGGGCGGACTGGCTTGGCACCCAATTCCCATCAATATAAAGGTTAGTTTGCATGACGATAGTCTCCATTCCCTTAAAGAAGCTGTCTCAACGGATCCTCTAAACGCGCTGCAAAATCTGATATAAACGCCACGGCTGCGAAGTCAGACATAGCATTGGCAGAAAATTCAAAGGATATCAGATAATCCGTGGCTGTTTTTTGGACGGTGATGCTGGGATAGCTGTGATCCAAGTGCAGAGCAGTAATTAAACTTTTACTCAGGGTTCGAATTATAAAATTGGGTGGATTTTGGGTATTGCATTGCACCGCACACGACAGGCGCTGCGTGTCTAAGTTTTCATAAATTCCAATTGGCGTTAAAAGCTCTGCGACTTCAACGATCACCGCTGCATGTGTTTGATTTTGATTGCGCCAAGCAGCAGAGGCAAAACTGGCCCAGACCAAATAGTCATATATCTCAATATCCGCCTGCTCTTTTAACTTTGCGAGAAAGCTTTCTACACCAATGACGGGAATAGCCGCATTAATGCGCTTATTATTTCCTAAGACAGATTTTTCTGTGTTTAGTTGAGGCAAGTCATCAAAGCGCTCAAGATCAGCAACGTGATACGGCTGGGCATATCCAGCCTTTGCCAAAAGGCTCAAATCTAAGTCATTTTCCAAGGCCAAACGCCGCGCTTTTGGTGAGGCCAAAATTTTTCCTGAACCTGCCACTACATCCGTTGTTTGGCTTCCCGGTTGTATAAAGCGGGGTTTTAAACCAGATGTCATTGCAACCGAGGTCGGTGTCTCGGCTGGAACTATAATAGGCTTTGGAAGCGGCTGCCGAGGCGCGGCAATACCCGAAGGTTTAACATTCGAAAGGGTCGCAATAACAGAACCTACCGGAACCTCTTGACCAGCGCCCACGAATAAATTGGCTACAAAGCCAGCTTTTCCCGCAGGCACTTCCATAGTGGCTTTATCCGTTTCTACTTCAAGCAGAATATCATCAACATCAATTTCCTCACCAACCTGTTTATGCCAGGCGATCACACGCCCAGTTTCCTGTGCCATACCAAGGGCTGGCATAACTATCTGCGATGTCACATCTATATTTGCAGGGATTGCCTCTGTTGATGTCGCACCATGCGGGGCAACCCCACTGGGCTTCTCTGTTTGGCTTATTTGCGTGCTTAACACCTCTTCAGGATCCAAAATCACCGCAACCACCTGCCCTACCGGCACACTCTCTCCGGCAGCTGCTTTTACATCGCTCAATACCCCCGCAGCAGATGACTCAACTTCCATAACAGCTTTATCTGTTTCCACTTCCATCAAGGCATCACCCAGCGAAACCTGATCCCCTGGTTTTTTCAACCAAGATAGGATTACGCCGGTTTCTTGTGCCATCCCCAAGGCGGGCATGATCACGTCATGCGGCATGGATCAACTCGCCTGAGCATAGTTTTCTTGCCATTTCAGCCACGCCGGCAGGGGTTGGAACCGTCAAATCCTCAAGCACTGGAGAAAACGGCACCGGCACATCCATTGCCCCCATCCGCATGACTGGAGCATCTAAATGATAGAATGCCTTTTCGGTCAGTCGGCTGGCAATTTCTCCGGTAATTCCATAGCTCTGATGGCCTTCATCTATCACGATTGCTCGGCTGGTTTTTTTCACCGAAGCGATCAAGGTTTCTTCATCAAGGGGTACGATCGTGCGCGGATCAATCACCTCGGCGCTGATGTCCTGTCCTGCCAATATATCAGCGGCTTGTTCGGCGACTTGAACCATCGATGAGGTTGCGATCAGGGTGATATCAGTGCCCACTCGCTTTATATTTGCCACCCCAAACGGAATAAGAAACTCTTCCGCTGGCACCGGCGCCTTATCATTATACATGAGCTTATCTTCAAAAATCACCACCGGATTATTGTCCCGGATAGCGGTTTTCAAAAGCCCTTTCGCCTCATAGGCCGATGACGGAAGAGCCACTTTTAAGCCAGGAATGTGCGCCACCAAAGCATGTAAAGATTGACTATGCTGCGCAGCAGACCGACGGGTGGCGCCCAAATTGGTGCGTAGCACCAATGGTACATTGAGCTTGCCCCCCGACATATAATGGGTTTTTGCCGCTTGGTTGCATAATTGATCCATGATTAAAAATAGAAAATCGCCAAACATCAAATCTACGATTGGTCTGCTGCCCGTCATCGCAGCACCGACCGCTATGCCCATAAACCCGGGCTCAGCAATCGGAGTATCAACAATGCGATCCGTCCCAAATTCTTCGACAAGACCAGAAAGTATTTTGAACGGAGTGCCCGCTTCAGCAACGTCTTCCCCAAGCAAAAAAATCGTTTCATCGCGCCGCATCTCTTCGGCAATCGCCTCATTAACAGCCTTAGAAAGGGTGATTTCACGCATGCTCTTCTCCCATCTGCGGCGTGGCTGCAAAAACATGCAAACCCACCTCTGTTTCGCTGGGATAGGCAGCGTTCAAAGCATATTCCACCGCGTCTGAAGCCTCGGTTTTAATCTCCGATTGCAAGGCGTTTAACTCGTCTTCAGAAGCAATTCCTTGCGACGTTAACCAGGCCCCAAAATTTTTGATCGGGTCACGGTTGTTTTTCCACTCGGCTTCTTCTTCCTTTGAACGGTAATATTCTCGGTTAATATCGCCAACATGATGCCCATGATAGCGATAGGTCAACAGTTCCATGAAAAATGGGCCCTCGCCTTTCCGGCAGCGTTCAGCCAGACGCTGCGTGCACTCATTCACCGCCAATACGTCTTGGCCATCCACCTGCAAGGCCTCAATTCCGAAAGCCTCTGCGCGCGCTGTGATATCGCCAGCCAGCGTTTCTTCAACCTTGGTGTATTCGCCATAGAGATTGTTTTCGCAGGCATAAATCACCGGAAGCTTCCACAGCGCGGCCATATTCATGACCTCATACATCAAGCCTTGCGCTGTAGCCCCATCGCCAAAAAAACACACAACAATATCAGAAGTTCCTAAGCGCTTAGCCGACAAAGCAGCTCCCGTCGCGATGCCCATTGAGCCCCCCACAATGGCATTTGCTCCTAAATTGCCATTTGATTGGTCGGCAATATGCATCGATCCGCCTTTGCCACGGCAATAGCCCTCTTCTTTGCCCAAAAGCTCACAAAACATCAGCTTCAGATCCGCACCTTTGGCCAGACAATGGCCGTGCCCACGATGGGTTGACGTGATCTTATCGCTGGTCGTTAACGCTTCACAGATCCCAACAGCTACCGCTTCTTGCCCTGAATACATATGCGTAAGACCTGGCATTTTGGCAGATAGATATAATTGATTTGCGTTATCTTCAAAGGCCCGAATACGCATCATCTGCATATACATTCGCATATATTCTGCAGAATTTGTTTGGTTTTTTTTAGACATTATATTCCGTACTCATGATTTGAACTGCATGTGCAAACTACGCTACACGCCAAATTGTTTAATAGCGGTTGGCAATCGGCAGCTCTTCGGCAGGAAATAAACTAATCACTTCGCAGCCCGTATCCGTCACCACGACCTCTTCTTCGATACGTGCGGCTGAATAGCCGTCAGTGGCAGGACAATAGGTTTCAAGCGCAAACACCATGCCCGTTTTTATTTCCATTGGATGATCCATACTGACCGCCCTGCTGATAATAGGGCGCTCATGCAAGGCTAGACCAAGACCATGCCCAAATTGCAACCCAAAAGCCGCGTCTTCATTTGGAAAGCCCAAGCTTTCGGCCGTTGGCCAAACCTCGGCCACTTTATCTGTGCTCACGCCCGGCTTGATCATTTGGATCGACGCCTCGAGCCATTCACGCGCCTTGATATAGGCATCGTTTTGAGACGGCGTTGCTCGTCCAACATTAAAGGTTCTGTAATAACAGGTGCGATATCCCTGATAACTTTGCAAAATATCGAAAAATGCCTGATCGCCAGGACGGATCAGTCTGTCTGTGAAATTATGAGGATGCGGATTACACCGTTCTCCTGAGATGGCATTGATCGCCTCGACATCATCAGAGCCCATTTCATACAGCATTTTATTTGACAAGGCGACGATGTCATTTTCACGAACACCTGGTTTCAGTTCCTCATAGATCATATGGTAAACACCATCCACCATGCTCGCCGCTTGCGTGAGAAGTTGAATTTCATCCCAATTCTTAATCTCGCGCGCGGCCAGCATGATCTGTTGGCCATCAATCACATTAATGCCTTCTTCTTGAAGCGCGTGAAACATAGCCGTTTCCGCATAATCGACCCCAACGGGCATATCTGCCATTCCTGCATCTTTGATCAATCCAGCGATTTGCTTGGCGTATTTCTTCATCAACCCAAACTCGGGCGGAATCGTCCCCCGCATACCGACCACACCGGCCAGACAATGATCTGGTTCCAACCAGTCAGAATATTTTTGGTGATGCACTGCAGCGGACCCGAAATCCCACACATATGGGCTATCATCACCTGTTAAGAGGCAAAAACGGCACATTTTATCGCGTTCCCATTCGCCGATTTTAGTCGCCGAAACATAGCGGATATTGTTCACGTCAAAGAGTAATAGCGTGCCCGCATTAGAGGCTTTCAAAGCTTGGCGCGTGCGACTTAGGCGGTAGCGACGCAACCGATCATGATCAACGCGCCGCTCAAAATCAACCGATGTGTGCCCCCAGGCTGGTAAACGACCCTCCCAGCGCCAATTTGGTTCAAGATCAGCTGGCGTTAACACGTTAGGATGTAAGGCATTGGGCGTTGTCATTTAATATCTCCTCGAGCAGCTCGAATTTGGATTTTCATGTGATCAGTAATGCCCGTTTTCGCGCATGAGGCGATCGGCACGGTTTTGTGAATTTTGTAGCGCTGTCGCAAGCGTTTTGTCTCCCAACAAAGCATCATGCATTTCTTCTCCTATCATCGCAATTAAGCGCGTAATCTCCGGCACTGGCGGGCGTGGCCACATTTGCAAAACCCCAGTTCGCGCCATCTCATCCACAATCGAAATCAACGGTGAGATCTTTTGAACTTCAGGGTCCTGACTGACGCTAAACCGCGGGCTTACCAAGCTTCCGTTCTCTATATAAAGTTTGACGGTTTGTGCTGATGTTAGCGATGTCAAAGCTGTCCAAATTGGATCAAACCGCGCTGGGTCAACATTTGCAGGAATGGCCAGCGCGTATCCTCCGATTGGCGCAATAGACCGTCCCTTTGGGCCTGCCGGAAGCGGTAGATATTCTGTTTTTTCAAACGCTGGCGATGTTGTATCCAGTTCAAATAATGGTGCGAGCAAAGTCGCGCAATGCGCCATGGCGCAATTGCCTTCAGCATATGAAACCGCACGGTCAAACCAAGACATGTTTAAAATGCCACGCGGCGAATAATCGATGAGTTCTTTGAAATACTCCGCCGCCTCCCACGCCGCGTCGGAATCGAACATGGGACGGAAATTCTCTCCTTCCACATGCTCTCCGTCAAACCCATCTGCAGAAGGAGATAAATTTAAAACAGGTTGTCCAAAGGCCGCCATGACGAATAAAAATGAATGTCCCAAAGGCGTGCCGCGTCCAGCATTCCATGCCATTCCCGTCATCCCATTGAATGGCGAATGTATTTTTTTGGCCGCAGAAAGCGTATCGGCAATTTTTAGAGGCGGGGTTAAACCAAACTCGGCAAACACATCGCTGCGATAGACCAAGAGTTCAGGCGTTGTTTGAACCGGCAAACCATATTGCAACCCCTTATAGCGGGCGCTGGCCAAAGCTTTGGGGTGAAAGTCATGGGTGTCAAATCGCTCGGCCTTAATAAATGAATCCAACGGAAGAAAATGGCCAGCTTGAGCCATTTCACCGAACCAAGGCAAATCGCAGGCAACAATATCATATCTTGATTTGGTAAGGCTGGCATTTTCTAATATTTCCTCGCGCAAGCGATCAATCGACAAGGCGCGGCTTTTGATAGACAAACCGAAGATTTTTTCAAATTGTCGCTTTAAGGCCTGCATCGCCATGAACGTCGGATCGGCATGTTCCAATAACCTGAGATTACCGCTGAGCGGCAACTTGGCGCTCATTATCGAAGGCGGGGGTAAAACTTTTCCAGTGGAATAAGAGGAACCAAAATAATAATCAGACGCATCTTTTGAGCCCGCAAGTCCCCAGGTACTTTGCAACGCCGCCCGCGCCCGTCTGGCAAATTCTTGCCATTCACTCAACAGTTTTTCAGTTGGATGCAACGAAAATGATTTACCGCTGGATGTGCGCGGCCGTCGCAGCAAAAGCCCCCGGTTCTCAATTGCCTCAACCGCGCGAATGGCCGTGCCATAACTCATTCCAGAGGCACCGATTAAAGACGAGGTCGTAGATGTTTTACCCGAGAGATGATCCCGTAGAAGCGTTCCAAGAATGCGGGTTTCGCTATAGCCTTTCTTGATAGACAATGAGCGTTCCATTTCCATGTCAAATTGCTCGACAAAATCAAGAAAGCTTTCCAATTCCGCGTTTGCAACTCCAGATCTTGGTCGGATATCTGTTGTTTCATATGGCCCTTCCGGTGCGTCGCGATGCCGGCTGCGCGGATATGTTATGCGGCGTAAATTCGATTTTGATGACGGCATGGCGGACCCTCAGATTCCTGGTTATAGCCAGTCTGCAGGATACCACATACAATTACCAAATTGGATTAATCCAATTTGGATATTTATGGCGGGGGCTTAAATGCGTTTTTGCGCACGAGTAAATCCAATCGGCGAATATCAACGTCAGAGAGTAATTGCTTGCGCCTCTCATGTCCTTCAAACAAACGGCTACCAGTTTGGAACATGATCACAACCATCAATAAAATGCCTAAATAAAGCTGGATCATAAAGGCCGGCGTCACGTTGAAAACCAATCCTGTATTTAAGAAATTTACCGTTAACGTTCCAATCGCTGCCCCGACAACGCCGCCTTTGCCGCCAAGAATCGACACGCCGCCAATAAAAGCAGCCACCGTGCCAGCCAGTAAAAGATATTGTAAACCCAAGGCCTGAGCCGTGCCCGAGCGCAAACCAATGATGCACCCTCCCAAGCCAGCGCATAACCCGGAAATAGCAAATACAATGATCATTGGGCGCTTCAAATCAATCCCCGCAGCGACGGCCTCTTTGCGCGCCCCGCCAATCGCATAAATCTCGCGGCCGTAACGGGTAAAGGTCATAAACAAACCAACGACAATAAACATTGCAATCACCAAAAGACTGGCAGGTGAAAAATAAACAAACATTTTGGTGGAGATAAAGTCTGGCACGCGGAAATCAGTCAACATCACTGTCTTCTCTTGCGCCGCAAATAATGCCACCCCGCGCAATAACATTAAGGTTCCAACCGTCAGCACGATAGCCCTTACCCGCAAATATGCAATAAAATAGCCCTGTATCGCGCCCACAAGCGTGGAGATAAGAATGGCAATCACCAGGGCGGTAACCGCTCCTAAACTATCTGTAAAACGCACGACAATAACCGCAGCCAAGGCCGCGTTAGACCCAATCGACAAATCAATTTCACCAGCGATAATGCACAATGTCAGCGCCAGCCCCACAAGGCCCAATACCGCAAACCGTTCCATAATAGCATAGCCGGTTCGGTGCGTGGCGAAGAATTCATTCGTCAACGCGAAATAAGAATAGACACAAATCGCCAATAAGACTGCAAACGCCAAATCAGGATTTTTAACAATCCAATGTTTAATATTTTTCATAAGCCTATCCTATTCTTGCGACCGGCTGCCACGACGCACAAGCGCAAACACCATAATTGAAAAAACAATCATCAATCCAACGGCCAATACCCTTGGGCCGGAATTAAACCCATGCAGCACCATCATATTATCTACAGAAGAGATGAAAACTGCGCCCAAACTCGAACGAATGGTTGATCCATACCCCCCCATAATGGAATTCCCCCCGACCATAACCGTCGCGATCACCATAATCGTCATATCCCCGCTCGAACCAAATTCAGATGAAAAGTAATTCACTTGAGCGCTTGACACTTGCGCCGAAAATGCGATCGCCACAAAAGCCGCGCAGACTGATGCAATCACACAAGTCTTAATAGCCATACCAAAATTTTCATGCCCAGTAGCACGCCCCGCCGCGCGGTTAGCACCAATCAAATACACCTGCCGACCAAAATTTGTGAACCTTAAGGTTAACTCGGCTACAATCGCTATGAGAATAAAGGCAATGGTTATATTGGGAAGGCCCAAGAAAGATCCTGTGCCAAGCCATTCTGCCCCGTGCGGTCGGCGAAAAGACACAACCAGATTGTCGCTCCAATAGGCGCCAAGACCATATAGCAATCCAGCGGCTCCAAGCGTTACAACAATCGGATTTCCACCAAGCCCGATAAGCACGCCCTGGGCACTGCCTGTGAAGATCGCAATGACCATTGTAAACAAAAAGGAAATCTCAAAGCCGTAGCCTGCCGACATCGAAGTTGCAAAAGCAATGATGCTAAGCGCAGCGGTTTCCTTGAGCGACAACAGGAAAAAATTCCCCGATAGGGTTACAAAGGTCAACCCAATCGCCATGATGCCCACCAAAGCGGCATCTCTCACGATTGTTTTAAGGTTAAAAACAGTCAAAAAGTTTGGCGCTGTTGCCATTCCAACAAAGAAGATGACCAAAAAAAGCACCACCAGAGCGACCACCAATCCAGAATAATTCTGAACTAAACCCTCAAACTTTGCGGTCATACCACGAGAAGTGCTGCGCATTAGGACACCACCTTTATCTGCTTGTCTTCATCCCCAAAAGGATGGGTTATTTGTTGCAAAACATTGGTCGGTGTGATGTCGCTTAACGCCAATTCACCCACCTGCATCCCGCGATAAAAACTAATCACTCGATCTGCCAGACCGGTAACCTCTTGAATATCCGTAGACGCGAAAACAACCGCGGCACCATCATTTGCTAAATCGCGCAGCTTTGCATAAATCTCGGCGCGGGCACCAACATCCACACCGCGTGTCGGCTCATTCACCAAGATAATTTTAGGCTTGATCGCCAGCCATTTCCCCAACGCGACTTTTTGCTGATTTCCCCCCGATAGAACGCCTGCTTCATTATCAAGTCGGGTCACATCTACTGTAAATTTTGTACCATTTGATAGAGCGAGATCGCGTTCGGCTTTCAAATCAATTATGCCGCGATTTGAAATTGCCCCCAAAGCGGGCGAGGTCAGGTTTTCTATTATAGGACGTCCAAGAAACAAACCATCCAATTTTCGATCATCCGAGCAATATGCTATGCCGCGGGCGATTGCCTCTTTTGGCGATTTGGCCAGAAAACTCTCGCCATTATAAATAATGCGCCCGCTGCGTGATTGTCGCGCGCCTGAGATCGCGGCTAAAACATCGCCTGACCCAGATCCAAGCTGGCCCGCCAAGCCTAAGATTTCCCCAGGATATACGGCGAAGTTAAACGGCTCTAAAGTCCCATCGGGCCAAACATCGCGAACCTCTAACAGGGGCTTTGTACGCAGAATTTCGGGGTGGGCAGGAAACATGTTTGCAAGCTCGCGGCCCAACATCAATTCCACCAAGGAGGGAACATCAAGCTCTTTTGCAGTGCGCGCTTCTTGGCTTTGACCGTCGCGCAAGACGGTAATCCTATCACAAATTTTGAAGATTTCATCCATGCGGTGGCTCACGTAGATAATCGACTTACCGCGTTGGGCCAACCGCTGAACCATCGCAAGAATACGAATGGAATCGCTTTCTCCCAACGCCGCCGTTGGCTCATCTAAGATTAAAATCTGCGGCTGTTGCGCAAGCAGTCGCGCCACTTCAACCAATTGTTGTTCTCCAACCGACAAGCGTTCAACAGGTATATAAGGATCTACATCTTCAAGCCCAACCTCTTTGAGAAACGGGCTTGCTTTGCGCGCCAAACTGCTTTTTGTGGCAAAAACCGGAGCGTGCTCTCCAGAAATAAAAACGTTTTCAGCCACGCTCATTGCAGGTATCAAGCTCAGCTCTTGTTGTGCGATGGCGACACCCGCCCGCTCAGCTTTAAGAGGGCTTGAAAACCGTCGGCTTTCCCCGTTTAGGCTGAAATCACCAGTATATCCATCGTCAAATCCACTGATAATTTTTACCAAAGTTGATTTGCCAGCCCCGTTTTCGCCAACCAAACCCATTATTTCGCCGGCTCCGATTTCGAAATCAACAGCCTTTAAGGCCTGAATTGCGCCAAATGAGCGTGAAACACCGGATAATTTCAATAATGCGGTCATTTATTTATTCCGTTTAAAATGGATATCTCTGCCGGATTGTTGCCGGCAGAGATACAGTTTTGTGACTATTAGTCTGCCCAAGCGCCCGAGCATAGCTCTTCGATTGTATAGAGCTTACCATCATAACCACGCAGCGCCGTGGTTTCGATCGTATCTTTGGTCACTGAGGGGTTTGGCGTGAAATTAATGTAATTGGCCAGTTTACCTGTGTTCAGATATTCTTCTACCATTTTGATCGCCAATTGCCCTTCATGAAGCGGAGATTGCAGCGTTGTTCCAAACTGCTTACCTTCTTCGATCAGCTGTTTGTCACCATTACAGACCGTTCCAACAGCAATCACATCTTCGCCCATGACCATGCCAGCTTCTTCCAAAGCCTTGATACCGCCTGTCAAGATCGCATCATCCATTCCATAAACGAAATCAATACTTTGCCCTTGCAAAGCCGCGATCATTTTCGCCGCGCCTTTATAACCATTTGCTTGACCAAAGCCTTCATCCACATCGCCGATGATTTTCAAATCTGAGCCAGCGATGGCTTCTTTAAAGGCATTGATAGACAGGCCATAACCGCCATAAGAATGGGGGTATGACAAGGCAAGAACGTTAAAGCCTGTTCCACCCGCTGCTTTTTTCGCTGCCGCTGCTTCACGCATCATATAACCGGCGTTGCGCGCGCGCAAACGATCATCTGGACCTGCATATCCAAAAATATACTGTTTGTCCTGCTCGTTTGGCAGCTGGTTTATTTTCAAAACAGGTACGCCTGTTTTGGCCAAAGCGCGCAACGAACCCAAACCTGCCACTGCATCAGAAGGCCACCAGATGAATACATCAGGCAATTGGCCAGTTGCCAAAACCTGTTGCACTTGTTGATCCTGTTCGGCTTGGTTGTATTGATTTTCATAAACTTTGATATCGAAGCCTTTAAGAGCTGCGGTTTCTTTAATCCCTTTAATGAAACGGCCAACATAAGCCTCCCCTGCGGGTCCGTTAAAAGAAACAATGGATGCAGCCAGCACTGATGTGGCCATGCCGCCCAGTGCGACGCCTGCCGCAACCGCAACCGCGGCCACCTTATTTAAATAAGACATGTTCGTCCTCCCAAAATGTTTTGCTACTTTCGCAGCTCTTTTAAACCAACAGCCAAAAGCCAAAATTCAGAACCATAAATTAGTCCAGTATGGATCAATTAAATTCATTTTGGATGCATTCGAATTTTGCAGCACGAAATCTTTTGACAATGATGGATCAGTAATTGGAACTGATTAGCAAATACACAAAGTGCATTGGGAGGCTTTTACCATGGACCCGCAAAGATTAGCAGGAAAAAACATATTAATTACCGGCGCAGCACGCGGCATGGGCGCAACCAACGCGGAATATTTTGCGCAACAGGGCGCAAATGTTTGCCTCGGAGATTTAGACATCGATTTAGCCAATAAAATGGCAGAAACCATCAATGCGCGCGGCAATGGAAAAGCGATTGCGGTTCAAATGGATGTTACCAAACGCGAAGACAATGTGGCCGCCGTGGCCGCAACCGTGGATGCCTTTGGCATGATCAATATCGGCCTGTTCAACGCAGGTCTTAATAAGCCGAGGTTTTTTATGGATATTGATGAAGACAATTGGGATATGATCATGTCGGTCAACACAAAGGCGATGTGGCTTGGTATGCAAGAAACAGCCCGCCAAATGATTAAACAGGGTCCGCAAGAACACGTATATAAATTGATCAATGTTGGCAGCATTGCCTCCCGCAAGCCATTGGTGGATGTGACCGTCTATTGCACTTCAAAATATGGATGTTTGGCGTTAACGCATTGCGGTGCCGTCTCGTTGGCGGAACATAATATTACCGTGAACGGGTATGCTCCCGGCGTGGTTGTTACGCCTCTTTGGGAACAGCTTGACAAAGATTTAGTTGAAATTGGTTTCAAAGAGCGGGCGGGGCAAGCTTACGAAGATATCACCAATAATGAGCTTGTGATCAAACGCGTCTCCTACCCCGATGATGTGAAAGGCACAGCTGCATTTTTGGCCAGCCATGACAGCGATTATATGACCGGTCAAATGCTGCATATCGATGGCGGTTGGTGCATTCAATAAAAATGCAGTTGAGCCGATAATTGAAAGTAGTAGAATATGAAATTAGGGGTGGCAGGCCTGGGCCGCATGGGCGTTCCCATGGCCAAAAATCTGATCAATGCTGGTTTCGATATTCAAGTCTGGAACCGCAACCCTGAGCGCAGCGCATCTTTTGCGACTGAAATGCAGTGCCAGATCGCTCAAACACCGGAAGCCTTAGCCTCTGCTTGCGATATCGTTATTACAATGCTTGCCGATGATGCCGCCTCTCAGGACGTCTATCTGGGTGAGGCGGGCTTATTAAAAGGCAAAAAAGCCAAAGTGTTCATCGAGATGAGCACTGTCAGCCCGAATTGGATCAACCGATTACAAAGCCAATCAAGCCGTGCTGCTATCATAGACGCGCCGGTTTCCGGCGCCACCCAAGCCGCTCAAGCGGGCAAATTGATGATTATGGTGGGTGGGTCAGAGGAAATAGCACAGCCTTTGCTACCAATTTTTGACGCTTTGGGCGAAAAAACGATCATTCTTGGCAAGCAATCTGCGGGTGCGACAATGAAGCTTGCGATCAATTCGGTGATACACAGCTTGAATCAGGCTGCCGCAGAGTCGCTTAACCTCGCCCAAGCCGCAGGCATTGAGCTTCCATTGGCCTTTGAAGCGTTGGAATCTTCGGCTGCTTGCGCGCCCATGTTACGCTATCGCAAACCACTTTATTTGGATGAGCAGGCGCATCAAGTTACGTTCACCGTTGGCTTAGCAGCCAAGGATGTAGATCTTGCCACACGCTTGGCGCAGACCTTGGATGTTCAAATGCCGCAAGCAGAATTGAACTTAGGTATTTTGAATCAGGCCAGCCAAAATGGCTATGCCCACCGCGATATGGCCTCAGTAATCAGCTATCTGAAAAAGGAACACACATGAAGGCGGTTTTATTCGTAGGCGGCTGGCAAGGCCATAAGCCAACCGATTTTGCACAGTGGTGCTCTGACTTATTGATGGCGGACGGATATGACGTTAAAATCTACGATACGCTAGTGCCTCTAGAGCAGCCCGAAACTTTATCTGATGTGAATGTCATCATACCCATTTGGTCAAGCGCGCGATCTTCTCATCAGCCCGAATTTGGGAATATGACAAAAAAACAAGAGGATGGACTACTAAAATTGATTGCCTCGGGCTGCGGCTTGGCCGGATGGCATGGTCATATGGGGGATGCCTTCCGCGATCGCCCAACCTATCACTTTTTGATCGGGGGGCAATTTGTTGCCCATCCTCCAGGCTGGCCCGATAATCCTATTCCATCGGATGATTTCGTTTCTTATGACGTAACAATTACCCGGCCCAATGACCCGATCGTAAAAGGTATCAAAAGTTTCGAGCTTTTTTCAGAACAGTATTTTATGTTGACCGATGCCTCAAATGAAGTGTTGGCCACCACAACTTTTTCAGGCGATCATTTATGGTGGATCGAAGGCACTGTCGTTCCAGTAGTTTGGAAACGCAGATGGGATAAAGGTCGCATTTTCTATTGTTCAATCGGGCATCGCCTTGAGGATTTGAAAGTGCCAGATGTGACAGAAATCGTAAAACGTGGAATTTCTTGGGCTGCGCGAAAACTTGATGATTGATGCTTTATGGAAAAAGAAAAGCTATAAGGTCGCCGATAAAACAGTTCCTAATACCACAGAGAACGCGCTGTTATTGCTTGATCTTTCCTTCAGTCAAAACACATCATTTGGAGAATGAACGGATTTATGATACAATATATTGGGGCGGCACTCCTCCCATGCAAGCCCCAACAAACTGCCCGAGTGTTAAAGTTTCCTCATGGCTTCGATGCACGGGCTTTTTCTTTAATTTTACTTTTAAACTTAGTTTGTCTGCAAACAGCAAGACGGTTCACGGTAAAGGTAACGTAAAGCACCGGATCACAAGCGTTAAAAGTGACTAAAGCATATAATTTACGGGGCACTAATAAAGAACCATTCGCTAAAAGCAGTGTCACGGTTAAACTTTAAGTTAATGCACGAGTGGAAATGTACCCCCCAATAAATCTAAACCGCAAAAGCTAGAGGCCCTAGTCAAATGCGCATGGACCATGATCCTGCCCCCCGGTCTATATTCCCGCGGTTCGGCTTTAGATATTGGCCTAAAACAGTCATTCGATCAAAGTGCAGCGAATGGCTGCTCAGAGCCCAAAGTAGACGCGACAAAATCTTGTTAGACGCGCTCACAGCAAGAAAATGGCCTTAAGCGCATAAGTCGCGTTCGGTCGTGCAGCGGAAAACCAGTCTTTCGTCCAAGACACATCATCGACGAGAGAATCAGCAACAGAGTAACGTTCGCAGTTGGACATCTCTTAAACTGGCCCGAAAAGCTCGGTTCTCCGTGAATTAGACCTTAAAACCAACTGCATAATGCGCAGCAAGCTGACTTCCGTCTTAAAGTTTTCAATTTCACTCTAATGCGCAATAGGGTTCTGACATTCCAAAAGCTTCTGGGCCAAACTGCCTGAGAGCGGCTTGAGATCGCATAATGGGCGGAACCCGGACGGCCATCACTTTGACCCGTTGGCCATAGCGCAGAGTTTCATTGGTGATGGGCATTGCGGTCTCTGCGTCGAGAATTGAGATGATATCGGGCACAATTGCCAGCAGATCGCCGTCAGCGCGGGCGATGAGGTTTTCGTTTTGGAATTCGATGACGCAGCGACCGTTCGGGTTGTCGATCGAGA
>Ga0255777_10001017_pt1 | contig 26877 bp, 24 predicted proteins | sample 101ome_15_FD_179975 | JGI IMG/M metagenome (GOLD analysis project Ga0255777, IMG submission 179975) | Coastal salt marsh microbial communities from the Groves Creek Marsh, Skidaway Island, Georgia - 101402AT metaG (version 2) | ecosystem: Environmental > Aquatic > Marine > Intertidal zone >... | reverse complement strand
GTTGTTGTTGGTGACGTCGCGAGCCGTGCTTTCCACGTAGCCGTTTCGGGACACACGAACGTCAAAGGCGCTGTCCTTGGGCGCATCGTCCGTGTTGAGGAACCACATGGCCCCGGTGAAGTGAATCTGTTCACCTGCGGCCACCCAAGCACCGTTGGGAACGTCGTCCGATGTGAGTTCGCCGTCCATGTCGCGCACGTTCAGCCAACCAAGGCCAAAAGAGCGGTTGACCTGAAGGCCCTCTGAGGACGTGAGCGGTAGCGGGGCAAAGCCTGCCGAGCCGCTGTCGTCGAGGCAACCCACTTTGAAACGGACGTTGTCTTGGTCCGGGAACTCACTGGTGACAAAGAACCGCCAGTGAATCGTCAGGATACCGTTGCTTTCCGTGGAATAGGATGACGGATCCATCTCGATGTATTGACCCGGATCGTTCGGGTCGGGGAACACGTCGCCGTACTGCCACGAAAGGATGGGGTTGTTGGCCAATGAATTGGTCATCAGCGTCAACTCCGCGCTGGCGATGGTGCTGGCCGATTCGCCAATGACGTGACGGCTGATGACTTCGTAGGGCAGCACGCGTTCGTGCAGGATTTCACCTTCTGGAATGGTGAGGTCAAGGTTCACGGTTTGCATGGTGTAGGTGATCGAGAACGATTCAAGGATCAAGACACCTGAACTCGCTGCGACCAGGTCGATTTGAATGTCCTTGATGCCCGACCCAGAGTCGGGGATGGCCAGGTTTAACTTGTCGACCAGCGTGTTCCCTGACTGCGTTGAACGGACGGACATCGGACCGACCAATGCACCGTCTTGCGCCGGCCTACGGTAGGCGTTCTGCTTATCGATGTTGATGCCGGGCTCGCTGGGAGCGTTGGAATGGTAGGCGATGCTGAGGTTCGAGATGGTTGGGGTCACGCCGGTGTTGGAGGTGGAAAGCTCCACCCGCACACACGGGCGGTTGCTGGCTGAGTTGATCGTCTGGGTGGTGTTGGGCGAGAGGAAGGTCTTGACGCCGCTGGCCCCGCTCGAGCAAGAAATGGACGTTGTCAAACCTACCATGACCCGGATGGTGGTGCCCACCGGCCGGTCTTCGTCCCAATCCACGGTGATGGCGACCAGGGGGCCGGCCGCGCTGTAGTCGTAGGCGTTGTAGTAGCCGCTGCTTGTGTAGGAGGTCACGTAGGACAGCATCACATCGCCGAGGACCGGGGATGCGGAAGCGGTCCCGTTGAGGGTGGCCCGCCACACCAAGCTGTTGCCGGCGCTGGCGAAGTTGATGCGTTGTCCGGGCGAGCCAGCCCGCCAGGTTAGCCCACCGTCGTTGGACACATCGACCTTGATGCTGGTCCCGGTGGGCATGGTGCCAATGATGGCGTTGAAATCCACGAAGTCGATCGCTTTGGTGAGGGTCGTGGTTGCGCCGACCACCATCGAGGAGGTGGCGGTTGGGGTGCGTGCATCAAAGAGGGATCCGTCGCCGTAGGTGAAGACCTTCCGCACACCTTGCGTGCAGTACGCGGTCGTCGAGTAATGGCAGGCATACATGATTTGGTTGTCTTCGTTGCCCACCAAACCATAGTGCCCCCCGCCGGGCATGAGCAACGACCCTTGACTGGTCAGCAAACCGTTTTGCATGCTGAAGTGGTAATGGGTGCTGCGCCAACCGGCGTCGGAGCTGGCGGCGTAGATGTTGTACATCACCGTCGGCAAATTCACGGAAAGGCCCATGCCGTATTCCCAATAATTTGAGGTCGAGGTCATGAACCACGTCCCGTTCACGGTCGTGGGCGAACTGGGGTTCACCTCACGCATGGAATGCGAATTGGTGTTGCTGTTGAAGTGACCGATGTACATCTTCCCGGTGGCGTCGTCGAGGTCCACACCGGTGATGTAGTTGTTCGAGCCGTACTCGTAGTTGTTTTGACACTGCCAGGTCTGGTTGTTGGCCCCGGTCAAGGACCACTTGGTCACGCGGCCGGAATACGTGTAGTGGGCGGTGTAGATGTAGCCGTTGTTCACGTCAGCATCCACGATGTAGTACCCGAGGCTGGACCCAGAGCAGGAACCGGTGCTGAACGAGCCCGTGCCGAGGTAAGCGCCGGTGGTGGCGTTGTATCGCTGGAGGTAGGGGGCGCCCGATGAGCCGGAGTTGGTCGTTTTCACGACGTGGATCTGGTCGTCGTTGACGGGCACGACCACGCCGTGGAACGAACCCGAGCCCCCGGTGCCGAGCGTCAACTGAGCGTAGTCTTTGGTGGGGGAAACGTAGCCTTGGTCGCCGAGGGAGACGAATTCACCCGTCGTGTTGATGGTCGCCGTGTTGAGCACCGACACCTGATTTGCATTGTCGAACGTGGCGCCGTACAAGGAAGGGTTGCCCTTCAACTGGAGCGAAGTCCCTTGCGCCTCCAAGTTGTTGCGGGTGAGGTAAAGGAACGGGGTCGGCGGTGCGCCGTACACCGAGTTCACGTCGGCGTCACCGACGCCGCCGAGTTGGGCCGCGGTGGTGAAGTTGGTCCACGAGGTGGAACTGGCCTCGCCCCGCAGGTTGAAGGTGGCGGCGGTGACTTCAGCTCCGTACGGAATGGAGACAACGCCTGCGGTACCGTTGCCTGAACCGGAGAAGGTGTGCGTGTAGGACGTGCTGCCGTCCTTGAATTGGGTCTCGGTGGAGGCGGCGCCGGCCAACGGCGACATCACCGAGCACAGGAAGATGAGAACAAGTGCGAATGCCTTCTTCATGCGGTTCACCTACGGGTTCAGCAGGCGCACCATCCCATTTGAATTGTCCCCTCCCTCGTCGCCGACCACGGGGGCAGCGAGCGCAAACCAAGGGAGGGTTCAAGAAGTTGAAAACCATCATGCCCTTTGGAGAAGTGCATGGCCGAAGAACCCTCAATGACAGGTCGATGGTGGGCTAAACAACACGGTCGACAGTACATGCTCACCGCCATCGCATCGGGCGGGAGCGCCGTGCTGTTGACGGTGTTTGGTGTTCAATTGCTGTTTCTTCAGGAGCATGCCACGTACGGCGATGCGACCGGTGCTGCGCTGGTGGGTGCCGTCCTCTCGCTTCTCGTGCTGTTGTTCAGTTTTCCCGAATTTTTGAGGTTCCGTGGCCACGTCTTGACGCTTGAAGAAACCATGGCCATTCAATCCACTGCGGAACTGCGACGGCAGAAAGCCGATGCAACCGCCGCCGCCGAGGCCCTCGGTGCAGGACATCTTGAACGATGGAACGCATTCCTTGAAGAGCGTGGCCTCCGACGATGAGTTGGAGCGACCTGCATGAGCGACCACGACCCGCTGAAAACCTTGGCCTTGGAAATCGCCTTGGCCGTGGGCATGATCGTGTGTCTGGTCGGTGCCATGTACGTTCACACCGGTTCCATGCCCCCGTTGGTCGTGGTCGAATCCAGTTCCATGGTCCACGACATCGACGGCGAGGTGGGCTCCATCGATGCCGGTGATTTGATCCTCGTTCACGACCAACCCGCCAGCACCATCGTCACCTTTGCTGAGGCCACCGACCCGACCCACCCCTCCTACGGATACGAGCAGCACGGGCTCGCGGGTGATGTCATCATCTACGAAAAGAACGGTGAGGCGGGCACACCCATCATTCATCGCGCCATTCTTCGAGCGGTGGCCTCCACCACCTCGTTGCCAGACCGGTCGTCGGAAACGCCTTGCCCCGAGAGCGCCGTCTACGACACCGGCCGACTGGCCGAGGACGGCGAGTTGGGATCATGCATCCACACCTGGACGGTCCCCGGAACCAACGCCACCGATGTTGAAAGCATCACGGTGATCTTCGACGGCTTCGCGAACGGGCATTACGACTGTTTACGACCCGCCCATGGCAACGCAGAGGCCCACCTCGTGGTGTGGGATTGGGTGCCTGCTCACGAAGGCATGCTGACCTTGGGTGACAACAACAAGTGTTCGGTTGACCAAGGCGCTTCGGCCACGAACGGTTCCAACGGCGTCCACGGCCAAAGCGGTGTGGTGGGCGCCGTCCGAGACGGTTGGATCATCGGCGTCGCAGGCGGCGAGATCCCGTGGTTGGGTGCGGTGAAACTGATGGTTGGCGGGCCTGAGTCCTACGGAACACAGGACGTTCCTACCTCGTCCTTCCTGTATCTGGGCGCCATCATCGGTGCAGTTCTGTTTGCTCCAGTGGCGGTTGAAGCGCTGTTCAAACGTTGGCTCGCTGGAGCGCCTGAAATGCACCTTCAATCCGCCGTCCGCGCCGGTGAGGAAGAATAACCTGAGGCCAACAAGGCTTCGGCCATCGTCATCCTCCCGGTGCACACCTCCGTGGCCAAGGCAGCGCTGATGGTGATGGCACCTTGGGATGCTCGACGGCTTCGTTGCTGTAGGTCGCGAATTTCACCGTCCGTGGGGGAAAGCGTTCGCAGTTCAACGACGCGTTGGCCGGACTTTTGGGCGATTTTCGTGGCTGAAGCTTCATGTTCGTGGCGAGACCCCCCTCGGCTGGTTCGCCGCTCATCCACGACCTCCACCCGCCAACGCCGACGCAAGGCGGCGTTGATCAGACGGTCCCGCTGAACAGGGGCCCCGTTGCCGACGCGCACCAGCACATCGACTGGACCGTGGACGTCCACCATAGCACGGACATGTTGAAGGGCAGCATCGCACCCGTCAAACGAGCGTTTGCCAAGCAGAACATCGTCGCCGTACCATGCACAGCCCGGGCGGGGCCCGGGGTCAATGCCCACCAACAACCGCTGAATGGTGGGCCTGAGGCGATAACTTCGCCACCAGGCCTCCACCGATTCGTGGACGGTGTCGACCGTCACAGCCACACCTCGGCCGCCGGAAACTGGAGCGTTGGCGACTTCTTCGGGCGTCCCAAACCACCATCCTTCGTGGTCCGGTAGGGGGTCGTTCACATCGAGGAACCCAGGGGAGACCCCTTTGGACTCAAGCGCTTGGAGGAGGCGGTATGCCAATCGAAAATCCGAGGTACGAACGAACACCCCGGCCACGACGAGAAACCGTTCTGCTCGGTTCTAAACGTTCGCTTCTGAACACCCCGAAGCAAAGCAAGGGCTGCGCTGCCGCAACCACCGAAGTCATGAAGAACGATTGACGCGATGTTTTCGCCATGACGGGCGCCTACGAACGCGAGCTCCGGGACGTGCTTGCGGGCGTGGAGCGGGGGGTTGAGAAGGTCATCAAGACCTGCTCACCCGAAGAACAGGAACGCATGCGAAGCATCGTGAACAAACCGTTTCTGGTCGTGAGGGCCGCTGGTTCGGGCATGGAAGGCAGCGGCGATTTGGTCGCATTGAGGGGCGATTGCTCGTTCCCCATCGAAGTCAAAACTCGAAAAGTGAAGAAACTGTACTTCGCAGGCCGGACCAAGGACCAACTCAACGCCATGATCGTCGAAGCGGAACGGACCGGCTTGATGCCGCTGTACGCCCATCGGTTGAAGGGCGTTCGCGGCGATTCATGGCGCATCTTTCGGGTGGAAACCGAAGGGCTTCGCGGCGTGCTCCGAGCGCTTGCACACCGGATTCCAGCCCTCCCACAAACAAGAACGGGCTCACCGTTCATCGACTGGGATCAAGGCATGCCCCTGAACGAATTCATCGGTTTGTTGTGCGCCATTCCCAAGGTGGAACCCAGCGGCATCAAAGCGCTTCAATCCCGAACCGCTTCCTCGACACCTGAGCAACGAACATCGGTTCCTGACTCCATGGGTGATGTGTTGGCGGAACTGAGAGCGCGGCAATCCAAGGATGCGACGCCACCCCCGATGTGACGGGCAGCATGTTTGCTGCCGGTGATGGTGAGGGTTTCGACGATCACAGGTAGGGGATGAACATGGTGAACAGCAGCATCCCCAACAACAACAAGGAGGAGTAACTCGATGCGCGGGACGAAATGTGGTCAACCGTCATCGGGTGGAGGTCCCACAACTTGAGTGAACGTCCAAGTCGTTTCAAACCGCTCAATCCGGCATGAAGCAGGTCCTTCAGCATGTGACCGCCGTCAAACGGCACCATGGGAATGAGGTTGGTGAAGCCCAACAGGATGTTCACCCACATCAACCAGAACAGCAGGTTGGCAAGGAAGAGCAGACCGGAGGTACCGAACACCGATCCAACAATGCCGTCGCCCGCTTGAATCAGGGTTTCCTCAAACGGGTGAATGGCCACACCGTTGAGTTCGAAGGGAATGATGAGCACGCTCAGGACATGAAACGGAGCGGCGAGCACACGCTGCCCAATGGAACCCTCCCATCGCGGCGAAAAGGGGCCTGCAAGCCGGTCAATGCCCGAAGTGGACGTTGACAGTCGCTCCACCCCAAGGAACGCATCGCCGGGTTCGACCTCCAACGATTCGAGCATTTCTTCCGACCACCCGAGGTCGGCGTAGTAGGCGTGCTTATCGCCCAACACAGCCGTGAGTGTTTCCCGTTCACCGTCCTGGTGACGAACCACAATCTCCACTGTTTCGTTGGCCCGGTGCCGGTCAAGCACCGTTCGAAACTCCTCCATGGACGTCACCGGGCTGGCGTTAATGGAGACGATGGTGTCCCAGGGCTCCATGCCCGCTTCATCGGCCCCACCGCCCTTCACGATGCCTTGGACGTGGAGGCTTTCGTCAACGGCAACAAATTGAGCAGCAACACCGCCCAAGAGCAACAACATCACCACGGCAGCAAAGATGTTGGTCGCTGGACCGGCAGCGAACATGCGAAGCCGTTCCCGTCGAGGTGCCCGCATCAGTTCCTCACCCTGTGGTTCAGCAAAGGCACCCAGCGGCAATGGACCGAGTTGCAACAACCCAAACGACTTGATGCGCATCCCGTGGCCCCGAGCCAGGAGACCGTGCCCGAGCTCGTGAATCACCAAGGAGACAACGAAGGCCAAGGCACCCCAGCCCAACGGAATCACGGGGTTGAGGCCTGGCACAGCGACCAATTCACTGGCAGAAGGTGGGTCGGCCGTTGGTGGGGCCAACACAGAGGTCACAAACGCCAGCACGACCAGCAACCCAACCATGAGCATGGACACCGAACACACCCACAACGACACCTCACCGTAGAACCGCCAGAAACGTCGGGGTTTGGCCATGCGTTCAAGGAGACGCTGGCCGCGTTGGGTTCGGACCATCAACACGATGCCCAGTGCACGCGTGGCGTTCCAGCGATCGAGGGTCCCGTTCCGCTCCCAGGTTTTGATGAGGACGTACCATCCGAGCAGCAGCGCCAGCACCAAGGTCCAGTCCGCTTGGACGGAGCCCCACGAGCCGACCATGTCGGTTCCAGCCATCCCACCGACTTGAAGATGTGTGCAGCGCATGGCGAACAGGACAAACCTTCATGATGGCTCAACCGGTGTTCACCCCGTGCACACCCATCAAATGGCCATTGAAGCATGGTGTGAAGAGAACATGAGCGAACGCCCCGCCAAGGTGTCGGAATGGGCCACGCACGACGACATCGTCCAGGTGTTCATTCGGCTTTCACAAGGCGTGCTCATCGCTGATTTTCGATTGACCGAGCGAGGTGTGTTGGAGATTCATCAACACCTTCACATCCCGTTGGAAACGTGGAACCCCGGCTCCATCCAAGGGTTGCGAACACCCGAAGGGAAAACACGATTTTCCCATCGCCGTCAAACCATCTATTTGTCCAGCGAACTTCGGGTCCCGGAATGGGGGGCTGCGTTGCTTGAGGATTGGCTGATGGGCATCCGCAGCAAGGGCAACCGACCCAAGGACAGGAAGCAGCGAACCGTGGAACTCCAACGCATGGTGCTGTCCATTGAACGCAACCTCGAAAGCGCGTCGTTGAAACAACTCGCCAGTGAAGTGGCCTTCCTCGAACAGCGCCTGGATGGGATGAACGAGCGCCTAGCGGACTGATTCTTCCATCGTGGTGTCCACACCAGGGAACTGATCTTCGCCCTCGCGATAGACCGTCCGCATGTTGTTGATGAAGTTCTTCTCCTTGACGACAATCGTGTAGGCTTTGACCCCGAAGTCCTTCTCACCGTCCAACATGTCGAGCAACACCTGGAGCGTGAGGCGAGCCCCTTCCCGGTGGGGGTAGGCGAACACGCCCATGGAGAGGGGCGGTGCCACGATGGATCTGACATCGCCGACGGATTCCACGGTGTCAAACAGGTTCTCGTAGGTGGCCTTGAGCAACTCCCGGCGGGATTCGTCCTGATTGGGGCGGCGGCAATCGGGTCCAACCGCGTGAATCACACGCTTGAAATTGGCCTCAAGGGCGAAAGGTTCGGTCACAACGTTGTGGGTGACGGCGCAGGGCGGGGCGTTGATCTTCCGCATCTCCAAGCAAATGTTGCGGGTGACTTGCGTCAATTCTTTGCCGGCTTTGGCGTGCACCAAGGCGTCGATGCCCTCGCGACCGGAGAGTCGGTTGTTGGCCGGTGTGACCAAGACATCAGCGGTGTGATCCCACAAGTCACCGCCCATGACGCGAAGGACACCCCATTTGCAGGTACGAGCCATGTAAAGTTCGGGCATCAGTTGTGCAGAGGTGGCCACCCTACATATTCTCTGCCCCATCGGTTCATGGAATCGCCCCGATTTGTTCCGTCCATCACCCACCACCGTTTGGCGGCTGAAACAAACCGGTGAACGACACCGCTAAATCATCCCAGTCGGTGGTCAATGCATGCCCTCAAAGGGAACAAGCATCCTGATGCTTTTCCTGTTGATGGCCTCGTCATGGACCGGGGTGGTGAAACCTGCCTCGGTGCCACCTAGCCATCAGGGCGTTCTTGAACACACAGCGTTTCAAGGGTTCACCGTCAGCAACGAAACGGCCCCGTGGAACACCTCCGCCGTATGGGGCGCCGCTCGGCCCGGTGGGTTCAGTTACATGGACACGGTGGATTACAGCGACGTGGGCGTGATCATCAACAATCTTTCCGAAGCCTCTCGAACCATTGGATGGGCCTTCGTCGCCGCCCGAAACATTCCACTTGATCGCGTGTTTTTGTTCAACGAAAGCGGCACACCAACCGGCGAAACGATCAATCGAAATCAGTTCAACACCTACTTCGCTGATCCGTTTCTTGAAATGCTGCAGAATCGAACGTCCGCATCGGGCATCAATTTCCTCGTCACCACCAAAGGGGTGCCGCTCCGCATCAGCGGTGGCAACGACAAGGCGAGTTTTGACCAGGAATTCGCCCTGCTCGGGGGCAGTTACAACAGTTCAATCGGCAACAACGGCTGGTTCACCCACGGCTACGGCCCGCTCGCAGGGCAAGCGATGGAACCGTTTTCCCGAACCAAATACGGGTTCTTTCTTGTCACTCGATTGACCGGTTACACGGTGGACACCGCCCTTCAGCTCATCGAGCGAGCCAACCAAAGTCTCGGTGCGCGTGGCGACTTTGTTTTGGACGTGGCGACCAACCGGAACAACTCGGGGTACAAGTTTTGGAACGATGCATTGTACGATGCCAACACCACACTCAACGGCACGATGGGGCTCCCGGTTGTTTTGGACGAGGAAACGTTGTTCTTGACCGGATTGGACAACGTGATGGGTTATGCCTCGTGGGGCAGCAACGACGGGAATTGGAACGCCAACCGCCTGCCCAACGCGGGTTTTGACACCGCCAACACCGGTTGGTCAAGCGGTGCGAGGTACTGGAACGCCACCGCCCCCACCGTCAGCGGCGGCGATACGGCGGCCTGGCTTCACCAGGGAGAGGTCAAGCGCAACGGCAATCATGCCATGGAACTTGATCTCACCACGACCTGCGATCAAGACGCAGGTGGGAATTTGAACGGCGTGTATGCGGAATATTTCGACAACAACGGCGTGACGATCACCACATCCTCAATGCCCGACTTGACCGACCGAAGCCCCGATCACGTTCGCATCGAGTCTGCCTTGAATCGCGGTTCATCCAACTCGGCTTATCCGGGCTTGGACGACCGCTTCAAGCAAGATTGGAGCGCTCGGTTCACGGGTTTGATCGATGTGCCATCGACCGGTAACTGGAGTTTCTACCTCAACTCCGACGACGGTTCAGAGCTGTGGGTCAACGGGGCAAGCGTGGTGGAAAACCACGGCATGCACGGTATGCGCGAGCGCACGGGATGGGTGAACCTCACCGCCGGCCTGCACGACTTCAGAATCGAGTTTTACCAAGGCGGAGGGCCGCACGGGTTGATCTTCTCGTGGTCCGGGCCCAACACCACCAAAGCACCCGTCCCACCCTCCGCGTTCCTCGTTGCTGGAGGCGACATGCCCCAACCCGATCGCATGATGCACGAATGGTTGTTCGAGGACGGTTCGGGTTCCAGCCCAACGGACACCGGCGGTGACGCCGACCTGACGTTCTCCTCGGGGATGAACAACGGAAATTGGGCCACGTGTGTGGATGGGGGTTGTTTGTCGTTCGACGGTTTTGACGATGCTGTGTCGGTGGATGTTGACGATTGGACCGGAGCGTTTTCCGTCAGTCAATGGGTCAGAGCGAACGCCTCCAACCAAACTTCGTATGCCTCCACGTTCGCCGTGGACAACAACGCCGGCTCCAACGGCTCGTTCCAGCACATGATCAGCAGCAGCACCTGGCGCTTCCACACGAACCAATCGTACACCTTTGGGTCCGTGGAGGCTCAACGATGGACCCATTTGGCGTCAACGCACGAAAACGGGACCTTGAAGCTGTACGTCGACGGTGTGCTGGTCAACAACATCACGCTTCCCGCCAACCAAACGCTGACAGTGGACCGCATCAAACTGGGCGTGAACCGTGCAGGGAGTGCCTTCTATGACGGGTACATCGACAACGTCCGGGTCTGGAACACCTCGCTGAGTCCTCATGAGATCGGTGTCTTGCGCCGAGAAATCGTGGACAATTGTTCTTCGTTTTCGGGGCACGGCAACGACGTCGCAGCACTCTCAACGGTGTACGATTTCAGTTCGGCGGACCAAAACTTGACCGACCACGCTTGGATTCTGTACGCTCATGGCCAACGTGTAGGCGATGTGTACGGTTCGTTCTCGCTCCAAGTCCAAGCCATGGATGCAGCAGGCAACGTGCTGAGCACCAACGCCTCGGCAGAGGAAGCGTTCGGCCCTTCCTGGACCGCTGAAACGGTACGGTTCCGACCCGATGCGACCGCCGAGTCGCTCAGGGTGTCCATCCTGCTCGACATCGTGCCCACGTCCACCGATGGAAGTCTGTTCCTCGACACGCTGTCGTTGCGCCCCATTCGACCCCACATGTCCTGGGTGAACGGGTCCATCGGCGACACCGCAGTGTCAACCGGTGGCCGGTCGTTCAATTGGGGGACAGGGTACGGGCAATCGCTGGTGGCCGACCTGCTTGAAGACGGGATTTCTGGTGTCAAAGGCTACGTCTACGAGCCGTACTTGACCGCTGTCGGCCGTCCCGATGTTCTGCTGCCCACCTACGCCTCAGGGTACAACCTTGCGGAGAGCCACGCCGCTGCCAACCTGCTTTCGGGGTGGATGGGCGTGGTCGTGGGCGATCCCAAAATGAGTGCGTATGCGGACATCTACCACGATGTGGCCTTGCTCGACGTTCACATCCCGCAACCCGTGCACCTCGGCGTGCCAACCACCGTTCAGGTGCTGCTCGAAAACCGGGGCATGTCGGATGCCAACGGGAGCCTTCGTTTGGAAACTTTGGTCGGCAGTCAAACGCTGAACCTCACCGACCTCAACCTCCCAGCGGGTGACGCACTCGGAAGTCGAACGGTGGTGAATCTGACCGCTGTTCTTCCCTCATCCGGCCTGCTCGACCTCCGGCTGAGGTACACCAACACCACACCAGAACGGGTGTTTTCCGATAACTTACTCACGTTCCAAACCTCGGTCAATGAACCGCCCTCCATCGCTTCAACCGTGTGCCGAGCCAGCAGCATCACCCGTGGCACCTACACGATCTGTTCGGTGGAAGCCGAGGACGATGGCAACGTCACCAGTGTGACCCTCGCCTGGCAGATCGTCAACGGGACGCTGGAGAACGTCTCCGATGATTGGAACCTGCTCTTGTTGGGCCAGATCAACGACCGTACATGGGAAAGCGCTCTCGTCGTGCCTGCCAACGCATCGCTCGGGACGTTGGTGATCCGTGCGCATGTGCAGGACGACCTCGGATTGGTGGTGCGTTCGGACCCCATTGAATCCTCCACCATCGTGGATTCACCGGCCCGCTGGTTTGGCCCACACGTCTCCGACGTGGACGATCACTTATGGACGGGCACCACCCTACTCCCACCTCAACCCTCCACCCCCGTCCCCCGGCATGTAACGCAGCGGGTGCGTGCGTGCGTGCAGGATGAAGATCGGCGTCCTGATGAAGCATGGCCGGTGTTCTCTCCCAACCGAGGCAGCATGACGAACATCACCGAAATCACGGACGGGTCAGCGAATGCTGTGTGTTACGAGACCACATGGTTGCTGGGTGCTGGTTCACCCTTGGACGACGCCCGCATGGAAGTCCGGACCCAGCAAGGTTCCCTTTTGCTGCAAAGGACGTTTGCGGTGTTGGACGTCACCCCGACGCTGTCCATTCACGCAGAACATGCCGACGGACAACGGTTGGACCGGTTGGTGAACAACGGTGAGGAATTCATTGCGGTGGCGTTGAGCGACATCGACGACCCTCTGCCCACCTTTGTGGGGGATGCTTACATCCAATGGCCGGGAGGTGCGCCGTCGCAAACCCCCGTCGACATCGCAGCGAACACCTCGACCACGCGGTGGCGGATGGACCAAATCCCCGGCGGTCTGGAAGCCGGTGACGTGAGCGTGCGAGTCACCGGTCGCGGCCCCAACGGGGCCATCACGGAAGCCGAACTGAGCCTTCCTTTCATCCTGACACCTCCAGAAGTGGTTGACGCCCGGGCCTGCGACGGCAACGGCGTGTTGGACACCATGACGTTCGGTGATGTGGGTACGCTTGCCGTGGCCATCATGAGTGATCGTCCGGTCGAACGGGTCACTGCACAACTCGTCCAGGATGGATGGGCCGTGCCCGCACCGGAGGCTGAGGCCCCGGTGTGGAGCGAAGGAGCAACACCATCAGGATGCGACATGCCGATCTCGCTCAACGGTTACGAGGTGGACTGGCATCTGTTCAGGTTGCGCCTCGATCCGTCGTTCCTTGACGGTGAAGGCGCGACGATGGTCAATGTCCGCGACGTGGACGGGTTAAGCCGGAGCTTTAGCCTTGACTTGCTGTTCCAACACGCACCCACGCTCCTCGAACCGCTCAACATCAGCGAAGCCATCCCGGAATCCGACCTGCGTATCACCCTTGACGTCAGCGATGACGACGGCCTCGGCAACGTCATTTGTTCGCTTGCCGTCATGGACAACAACGGCACCCGGTTGATGCAGTCGTCCCAAGCGGTTGGTGAAGCTCATCAATTCTCATCGACCGTGCGATGGATGTACCCCTTACCCAGAGCCCTTGCCAACCAGACATTGGCGGTGAACGTCACCTGCGTTGACGAATTGATGCAAACCGTGACCGAATCGAACCAAGTGATGGTTGGCCCTGCTGAGCCGTGCACGTCCTGCAACACCACCACCACGCCCGAGGCTGCATCGACCGACGGGGCCAGTTCCGGCATCGTCATGCAAACCGCCCTCGCTTTGAGTGTGGTGGTGTTGGTTGCGACGGTCACCCTGATCGGTGCTCGACTTGCCCGCCGAAGGCACGGTGGTCAAGAAAAGGCCCCTGTTTCATGGGGCACTCCTGCAGGATTGGATCTCGATGACCTGTTTGATGCGACTGAGGTGCGTCAGGACGCCGCCGTATCGAACCAACCTTCCTCGCCGGTGCGACCCGAAGTCATTCCCGATGGATGGTCCGGCGCCCAATTCCTCGCCTGGCTGGATGGCCCGTTGCCGAAGGGGTGGACCACTGAACAATGGACGGGGTACGTCGATACCCACCGCGACGACGTCCAGCGCTGGTTGTCCGAACACGAATCTTGAAGTGCGATATCCCTCAACCCTACCCGAGCGACATGGCGGTGGGTTACGTTTTGATCGATGTTGAGCCAGGTTCAGAACAACACGTGCACGCAGCGTTAGCGGATGTGGCTTGCGTGGTGGACGCCACCGTGTTGTTCGGAGACCACGATCTGATCGCCAAACTGGTGGCGCCCGACCTTGGGGACATCGCCAAGGCCGTTGTGAACGAGGTCCGATCCATACCCGGTGTGAAGCAAACCAAAACCCTCGCCGGGGCCGATTTATGAGCCGTTTCGGCCCGCTCAACCCCTTATTTTTTGCCTCGGACCGTCACACTGCGCACCACATGCGGCGCAGTAGGCGCATTTTTTGGAGAAAACATTATATCCTCACTGTGCAAACGACCTACTGGAGGTAATCCAAATGTCAGACGGAAAGAAATACTTCGTTCTCATGGAGAATGGAAAAGACACGAGCCAGGTTTTTGCGAGCAAACAACCCCGTGGAGCAGCCTTGAAGGCCGCTACCCGCGGACACACGACCATCCGCCTTCGAGAGCGCGGCACCAAGCGTGTCCACGTTTTCACGGGCAGCATCTCGATGGTTGACAAGCCAGCCAACGGCCCTGCTTGGCTCCCAGACAAGATCAAGAAGGCCAACGTCAAGAAGCAAGGCATCGAGCACCTCTGAGGTCTCGAACCGAGCCGACGGCTTTCTCCAACTGATCCAGTTGTACAACAGCGTCATCTGGGGTTACGGCCCCGATGTCGCCTTTTCCTTCTCATCAACGATGAATTCATTAAGCAGTCCGCTGAGTACACGGTGCCCTTCGGGGCATGGGATGCACACCCGCTTCGGCGGGAGGCGGTGACGCCACATGGACGAGAACACGATGCGAACGCCACAACCTCGGGCCCGACGTCCGAGCCAAATGCGACTTTCCGAACCCAACGGCCCGGACCTTCCGGCACGGTTGGCTCACCTTCGCCATCTTCCCTGGCGCACGTGCTACGAACGGCAGTTGCATGCGGAAAACAAGTCAGCCAACACGCAGAAATCTTACTTCTATGGCTTGATGGCCCTGATCGAGACCAGACTGCCCAACGAACGCACGGCGACCGACGTCGTTGACGGCATCACCGTGGAACAGATGGCCCAACGCATGGAACCCATGAACGGGCGCCTTGATGTCTGGGCTCACAGCATTGCGGGCCTGCGACCCACCACATTCAACGCCCGCTTGGCCGCAGCCCGCCATTTCATTCGGTGGCTTGGGTTGACTTGGCCCGATCATTTGCAACGGGTTCGAACCGGAAAACGGTTGCCGAGAACCTTGACCAAACGCGAATTAACCGCAGTGCTCGAAGCTGCTGGGTGCAGTGAACATCCCGCCATGGCCCTGCTGGTCACATTGATGCTTGACACGGGTCTTCGTGTGAGCGAGGTCTGCAACTTGAACATGGAAGACATTGACATGGAGGACGGTTCAGCACGGGTGTTGGGTGGAAAGGGTGACAAAGATCGCACGGTGTTGTTCACAGCACGCACCTTGCGTTCTCTCGAAGCGTGGGAACCGGTGCGCCGGTCGATGGTGGGCAAGGACACCGGTCCTGCGTTGCTGAACCAGCAAGGACGGCCGTTGCAACCCCGCAGTGTTCAGCGCATGATGGACACCTTGGCCGTCGAAGCCGGTCTGCCAAAAGGCAAACTCACACCACACGTCTTGCGCCACAACTTTGCGACTGGATTGCTTGAACGGGGCGCCGATTTGGTGACCATTCAACGTCTGATGGGGCATGCAACGATCGCGACCACTCGCGTGTACCTTGAAATCTCTGACCAAACGCTCCGTGAAGTCTATCACCGCGCCCAGGCGCTTCGCATTGAGCACGATGAGCCGCTTGTTGCGGTCGAACCCCTTACCCCGTCGACCAGCGGTGCCGGCCTGGACGCTTCATGATCGTCATTTCGAACGTTTGGGGACCTTCTGCGGACCAACCCAGCCTTTGCTTGCCAGCACCTCCCGGCCTTCGTGGCCTTCGATGGGACAGTGTTTACCCGACCGACAACGTGAACAATTGTCCTTGGACGGTTGTTCTACCGTTTTACGGAGACGACCGTACTTTCGTCGGGGCATGGGTAAGACTCAACGTCTCGGTCAACAAAGGTATGGGTGAATTCAGCCTTTTTTGAACCAAGGCATGTCCTTGACCGAACGGGGGACCTTGATGTTGGAACCCTTGCGGTTGGGGTCCTTCGTGGTGCTCAACGGATCGGCTGTATCGGTGGCTTCCACAACTCGTTCTGCGACATCCTTGCCTTTCGCCACCGCCTTGGCAGCTGCACCCTTACCGGCCTGAGCCGCTTTGGTGCTGGTGGATTTGGCAGTGGAAGCGGCTTTCTTCGTGGCGCTCTTGGCCTTCGCCGCGACACCTTTGGTGGCTTTTTTGGTGGCTGTCGTGGCTTTGCCGGCCTTGGCCTTGGTGGCAGAACCCACGGCCTTGACCTTGGTTTCAACCGCCGAAGCGGCCTTGGCCGCTTTGAGGACCTTGGTCGCGGTGCTGGGCGATAGCCCGGCTTTCTTCAAGGCGGCGGGACTGGATTTGGCCAGTTGAGCGACCGTCCCCAAGTTGGCAGCAACGAGTTTGGCTGCGGTTGCAGCGCCCACGCCCGGCAGTTTGGTCAGCCCGTCCCCGGGACCATCGTTCTTCCTCGCCATGTTCTCGCCCGGTCGTACACGCGCGAAACGTTTCTTGAACCTTCCCACACGGATGGAATGTGTGGGTCAACGACGCGCACGCTGGATGGAGGCGCTTGAGCACGGTTTATGTTGAAGGAGCCGGAGCAGCACAGGGAGCGGCTGGGTCGTGTTCAGGGATGAGCCAGCGTTCAACGATCCCAACGCCACGGTGCTGTTCGGACAGGTTCGGCGAGCAACGGCCTCTCACAAGGTTGATTTGGATCACGGGTTGTTGAGAAACCGGCATTTCAACGGCCACCACAACGTGCTGTACTTGGGGGATCTCGCAGCCGCTGTCTTGGCGCACCTCCCGCACGCAGAAACCCCCGTCGTCAACGAAGTCCCGGGGTTCAACGAGCAGCGGTGGTGCATCAGCACCCGGAGCGGCGACCTCAACGTCAGCATCCGCTCCCTGCCGTATTGGGGCTGGGGGTTGATGACCTCAGGCTACCTCAACATAATCCATATGATTGGCCCTCAGGCGTTGAAGCATCGCTTGGCCCTTGACGTCGCCAACGCATTGGGACGTCGACCCTGGGAGTGGGTCCGACCTTCGAAGGCCGACCGAACGATCCGACGGTGGCGGCCCGATGCAGATGTGAAGACCAACGAGACCGCTTGGAAAGGCCTGATCGAGGCAGGCAAAGCCGACCTCGCCGAACAGATTCATCGTCATCAAGACCGATGGAGGGCGTTGCAGCCACGCTTGGACGGTGACGATGAAGAAGCCATCGCCGTTGAGATCGACGATGACGTGCACGCTGCACAATCTGCATTGGCCGAGGGTCGGGCCTCAGCGGTTGAACGCGCCCTCGCCCGAGTGGAAGCGAAGTTGGTGCTCATCGACCCTGAAACGACACCCGACAGATCACGGGTCGAATCGGTTTCGCCCAACGAACTGACCTTCACTCCCGATCCGACGCATGTGACAAGCGTGGATTACGCAGCCATCCTCGAGGAGGCGTGAACGCGCGTCGCGTTGATAAGGGGGAGAACGGTCGCAGGATTCGGTCCACATGGCATCCAAGAAGAACAACGACGGCAGCGGTATCCAGCAAGCCGCCGGTTTGATTCGCTATTTTGACGAGGAATCCGAGGAATCCTGGAAGATCACACCGGCCCAAGTGTACCTGGCTTGCATCGGTTTGGGTGGCTTCTTCTACCTCGTCAACCAGGGCGTCGTTCAGGCCATTTGGAACCTGTTCGCCTGAAATCAAATCGGCTGAATCAACACCACACGGTCATCGGATTCGGCCATCTTCTGAGCCACGTTCAATGCCGTGTCAAGGGTCAAGGTGACGCCCAGGACCTGGTCGCCGCTTTCCTTCGTCAACACCAACCGGTGCGAGGCAGCCTCCAACACCGACGGTTCAATGCGCTCAAACACCCAACGGTCGTGTTCAATCCGAATCAAGGCAGGGATTTCATCGTGCTCCCCCATGGCCGCTCGGGTGCGCTGAGCGCGGCGTTTCAAGGGCCGAAGAACGGGTTCGACCGTTGGCCATCGACGCGCCTTCAACGGCATGTTCAGTTTTCGCTTTGCGTCAACGCCACTTCGAAAGGCTCGTGCCATGCGGGTCCCATCCCTTGAAATCTTGCGATTTCAGAGTGAAATTTTCAACATCCGATATAACCATCGCGACGGTGCATGGGTTCATCGCTGGATTTCAGCGCCCGGACCACGCACCGGGAACGCTGCGAACCACCGACCAAGCCACAGCTCCAGCAACAACAGCTTGCATCGCCACCGTGAGCGGCCAATCCAGCCATGTCAGGGCCCCGCTCACCAACACCACGACGAGGCATGCCAAGGCACCGTTGCGTTGGGACCGGTGTTGATGCTCGAGCATCCAAGGCCAGAGCAGGCTCAATGTTCCGGTGATCAACGCTCCCTGAACCAGCAAGGCCACATCGGAAGTCAAGACCAAACCCACGGGAACACCGGCGCCAATGACCGCACGGAACCACCAGAGCTCTGGACGATGAGCGCCGTCCATCCCCACCAGCGGGAGGAGCATGAAGCCCCCCGAAACCAACAACAACACCGTTGTGAGGCGCAGCGCAATCCAGAAGCCATCCAACGGCGTGGTGTAGGCAAAGGCTTGCGACACCCAGCCTCCGAAAATGGGCATGACCAACAACGCTGTGATCGCGACCGCCACCGTGGTTCGGGTCGGATGTTGATTGGTGTGGGAACGGCCCTCAACCAGTTGAGCTGGCACGTGAACTGCGGTGACGGCTGTGCCGAACAACGCGATCAACAACCCCAACGACGTTCGTTGGTTGGAGGACGGGCGCTCCCACCACGATTGAACATCGGCATCGAGGGCCCAGCACCACCACAACAACGGCAACGCCAACGCCATTTTCAACACCGCTCGTTGAAGCAACAACAGGGGTTCACGCGTGGTGGCCAGCAATCCTGTGGCACTGATGAGTTCACCCGACATGATGAGCACCAAGGTTGCCAGCACGACAGCGCCCAACCGGGACCATGACCCGATGGTTTGTGTGGGTTCGGGAGGGAGCACGGCCAACGACTCGTACGCCGATTCCGGCAGCAAGGTGGTCATCAGGATGGCACACCATGCACCCGCATGGGCCACCATTCGACGTTGGATGGCTTGGGCCGTTGCGGGCGCAACACGGCGTAAACTTGGCAACCGAGGGCTCAGCACCGAGAACAGCATGAACGACAGCATGGCGCCCTCCACAGCCCCTTGACCGGTGAACATCACCTGAAGTCGAACGGGCCAAGCGTCGACCGAGGTCAACAAGGTGGCCACCTCGGGGTGGTCGACATCGTGGAACAGTAAGGAACGCCACCGGTCGATGAGTAAGGTCAACAAGAGCAACGGCGGACCGGCATGCATTGCCCAACGTTGCCACCGTTGCTGGGTCTCATGGAGCGGGAGCATGGGCGAAAGCGCCCATAGCAGGCAGCCCAGAAACAACAGTGGCATGATCCACCCCTGCGACTCGGCCAGCATGATGGGAGCATGCGGTGGTGGCTTTTGGTCGTGGCGGAAGACCCAAAGACAAACGAACCGAGGGCGGGCAGTGAGGGGGGCCACCGACCGTGATGAGGAACGGCGACGCTACGCCGCATCCTCGCCGTTGACGAATCTGGTGCGCGCCCTGGGACGCGATGTCGAACGCTGGTTGCCCGTCGCGCTTGAGCCGCTCCCCGAAACCTTTCGATTGACCCAGCATCGACTGGACCGTAAGTGGACCGCCGACCAGGTCAAGGCGTTGGGGGCCGTGGCGCTCCCGTGGATGGGAGCCGAGCAAGCGTTCGTCATGCCGTTCGCCCGCGGTCGTGCTCCAGAAGGTGATGCGCAACGACTGATGGCCATTCTCCACGAAACCGGTCGCATCACCCGCCAAGAAGCGGCCAGCATGCTCCCCGTTCCCTTGCTCGATCCTGAACAACATCATCTGGCGCTTGACATGTGTGCCGCACCCGGTTCCAAAGCCACGCAACTGGCCGAAGTGCTCCATCCAGGTGGTGTCGTCATCGCCAACGAGCCCGTGTCCGGGCGGCTCAACATGTTGGTCAGCAACCGAAGCCGGTTGGGGCTGGCCAACATGGTCATCGCCCAACACGACGGGCGGCACTTCGCCAGGGTGCCGCCGCCCGGATTGGACCTTGTCGTGGCCGATGTGCCGTGCACCGGCACCGCCACAACCCGAAAAAACCGTGATGTTTGGTGGGATTGGACGCCCAAGGAAGGGCGGAAAATGTTCAACACGCAGGTGGAAATCGCTGAGCGTGGCGCCAACCTGCTCGCCCCAGGAGGGCAATTGGTCATCTCCACGTGCAGCCTGGACCCGCTGGAGAACGAGGCGGTGGTGGCCGAAGTCCTGCGAAGGTGCCCCCACCTCACCTTGATGCCCATCGACGCCGAACGGTTTCCCGGCCTGACGCTTCACGACGGATTGAGCGATTGGCCACTGCTTGACGAGTCGGGGTTGCCGGTGGATCCAGCGATGTGGGCGGAATTGCCGTTCTACAAGGAAGCCCACGCCTCACCAACCGCCCGCATTGCACGAGGTGTGGCCGATGATGCGCCACTTGAGCGGACCATTGCCAATGCTCTACCGCATTGCAAGCGGCTTTGGCACGACGACCACGACACCGGCGGATTCTTTCTCGCCCTCCTGACTCACGACCCCGCCCACGGGCTGACCAAAGCCCCGACCTTTCACTCCCGCCGCGAACGTCAGCGGGAACCCAACGAACCCTTGCACCTCCGCCCAACGCCGAGGGTCACATCAAATTCGGTCGTGGAAGCGGACCCTCAAACCGTTGAACACATTGAAACGCTGTACGGGTGGTCGCTGGACGGGCAGTCGGTGTGGATGCGTGGCAAACGGTTGAACGTGGCACCGCCCGCTGTGAAGGCCAGGTTGTTTGACCCACCTTGCCCCACCAACAAAGGCGATGCGTGGCCCGGCGGCACCTTCCATCCGGTGCAAACCGTTCACGTTGGCCTTCCCGCGTTCACGCTGAAGAAGGACTCTTGGCGCTCCCGGCAGGAGAGCCTCTACCTCTTCGGTGACCGGATGACGGCCAACATCAGTCACGTCAGCGAGCCGGTCTTCCGTGACCTGCTTCGGGGCTGGGCGCCCCTGGTTGAAGAATTTGCTTCCGCCACAGACGAAGGAAACCTGCAGCCCGGGGCTCGTTTGATTCGGTGCACCGTCGGTGGACGACCTGAAACCATCTCTGTCTGGGTGGGTGCACGGGTCACCTTGATGATCGATCGAAACGAACAGGACGTGCTGCGTCGAAAATTGGGCTTACCGTGGCGTTCTGAGGAGGAGGCAGCATGAGGGTCCTCCTCGTTTTGGCGCTGGTGATCCTTGCCACTCCGACAGCCCTTGCGCAAGAGGTCGTTGTTGTCGAAGCTCAGGCCACCGTCGTTGAATCCAACCATCAAGGGCTGGATGAGGTCTTCCTCACACCCGACCTTCAACCCCCGCCCGAGCCAGCGACCGGTCATGCCGTCTGGACATGGTGGACATGGAGCGATGAAACGAACTCCAACTGGCCCGACGATGACGCCACGCACCGACTTCGTCAATTCAACGACAGCACCCCTCACCGAAACGAAACCCTGGTGGTCAGTCACCCGATGGTGGGGGGTGAATTGATCGATGTTTCGGGCACGGTCAAGGTGATGTCCGACGGACTTGACCTTCGCTGGGTGGCCCTCGACCTTTCCCTGACGCCACAGGTTAACCTCACCAACCGAACCATCCTTTACCTCGTGGTGAAGGACGATACGGCGGTGGACGTGCACGGGCGAACCGCCCCCGCTTTGGTTCGCGAACTTCGACCGGAAGTCGGTTTTGCGTTGTCCAACGGCACCACCACCAACGCGACCTTCCAGTTTCCTGCCGATCATCTGTTGGCAGCCGGCATCGACCTCGCCCAGGCGTCGCGAGGCTGGACGTACGCCATTGCCGTGTTTGGTGGAAGCCTCGAAAACGACACAAGGACGGGGTTGCTGTACTACACGGAAGGCCGACTGCCCAGCGGCGACACCGTCGCCCCATCCTCCGAGCGCTGGTTGACGGGCGCCGTTCTGCTGGTGGCGTTGACGGTGGTGGGCACCGTGGTGACGAACGTGCGTTTGCGTGAGCGATCCATGCCCACCGTTCATGCGGCCTGGTTGGAGGACGGCGGCATCGGCATCACGGTGAGCACGGGTGCTGCGGCCACATCCCTCACTGCATGGTCGGTGCAACCACCGTGGCGGTTCAAGAAGCGGCCACCGAACCTGGACATCCAACCCCACGGCACCCGAACGTTGCAGGTCACCTTCGTGAGCCCGTGCGATGAGGACTGCCATCTCGACGTGGCGATGGACGTGGCCGAGATGGGGTCTTGGCAACATCATGTTTGGCTTCAGCCCGCTTCACCGGGTGGAACGGAAGCGTTGAAGGGCAGCGACCACGACCGTGAAGCATGACCTTGGACCCCACCGACCGACGGTTGCTCAAAGCCCTGCAATCGGATGCACGTGCGAGTCAACGGCAACTCGCCAAACACCTTGGCGTCGCCCAAGGCACCGTGACGAACCGACTCAAGCGCCTCGAGTCGGACGGTGTGATCACCGGTTATCGCACCGCCATCGCCCCCGAATCGCTGGGTTGGACCATGACCATCATGGCCGGTTTGCGCATCGTCAAAGGACGCATGATGGATGTGCAGCAGCGCATCGCAGCCGACCCTCGCGTGTTCGCTGTCTACGATGTCACGGGCGACTGGGATTCCATTGTGTTGGCCAGGGTCAAGGACCGGCAAGACCTCGACAACCTCACCAAAACGGTGTTTACGCTGGAAGGCGTGGCCAGATCCTACACCCACGTTGTGCTGAACACGGTGAAGGAATCCATGGACCCTCACATCGACGGTTCGGACTGATCGATGGCATCGATGAGTGGGCGCAACGCATCCACCAAGCCAATCATGCCCTCAACCACCTTGGTTTCGGGCTTCAGAGCCACCATCAAACGCCTTCGGAGGGATTCGTCGACACGCACATCAAGCGACTGAAATTTGTCGTGAAGCGTGCGTTGCAGACGGCCTCCCGTCCGGTCCCAGTCCATCAACAACACAACGGCGGGCCCGCCATCCACCGGATGACGAGGCCCGTACTGTTCGAACAAATGGGTCACAAGACGTTCAAGCGACCACCCGCGGTTGACGGTCTCAATGGGCCCGGTGAACCCGAGATGCAGGAGGGCTCGGACGTCGCGCCGTCCTTCGACCAACAACGGAAGGTTCAGCTCCCGGTTGCGTGCACGTTGTTCGGCCAAAGCCTCGGCTGCTGACCACCAGCGTTCGGTGGCGTTGGAACCTCCTGAGGGGGCTGCGTCGTTCACGCCTCGACCGCCTCCAGCACCTTCGTCAACCGATGAACGAGATCCACCATCGGTACCGATTCCAGTCGAACGGTTTTCTGCCGTGAGGTGTGGCCCGTCACGATGGTCGTTTCGTTCGCCGTACAACCGAGTTGTGCTTGCAACACCGCCAGAACGGCTCGGTTCGCCCGCCCTTGAACGGCTTGAGCACTCACGGCCACACTGATCCGGTTTCGCCAAGGGTTGAACCCCACAACGCCCTGACGGGAGGCGCCGGGCTGAACTTCGATGTCGACCAACACTGCGCCGTCCAAGGTCGGACGAACGCACCCCCCGAGGTCCATGGTAAGGCAGCGTAGGGTGGGGGCTGACAAAGCCTGCGGCCGCAGGTGTCACCGAGGTGATTTTTGTGAGGTTCTTTGAGTCGTTCGTACCAATTGTAACGGGGGCGCTGAGCGGCCCCGTGGTTTCGTCTGAAAAGGAAACAGTACGCGATTCTAACCCCCTCCAACAAACGCTTAAGGGGGGCTTATGCGGCCGGTCAAACAGGGTGGTTGCGTGGTCGCTGAAGACACGGTATTCTCGGTTCTCTATGATAAATTCATGTTCTGGTCCATTATCGTGGGCGTGTTCACCTTCGGTTGGCTCTATTTGGCCGTGTTGCGGTACCGTGATGGTGTCGAACCCGACACCACCCACAAAGACCACATCGAGGTGGGCGCATTTCCCGTCGAACGGCACAACACACGTGTGGAGGTCTTTTTCTACGTCCTTCCCACGCTCATCGTGGTTTGGCTGATCATGATGGCCTTGGCCTCGAACACCGCCGTGTGGAGCATTCCCGAAGACGAAGACGCCCACAACATGACCATCATCGGCAAGCAATGGTTCTGGGAGTACCACTACGAAGACGCCTTGACGTGGGAGGACGACCCTGCCTCCACGGGCATTGACGTGAATTGGAACGGTGACACGGTGCTCGTGACCGCAACCGGCACGGCGGCCGCCAACTTCACCGTCTCCATCGACGGCGCTGACCTCGACCCTGTGGCCATCGACAGCACCTCTGGCATCGGCCAGGACCAAAACACCAGCCTCACGTTTAACCCCCGCTTGTTCGCCACGGTTGAGGTGACCGACGCCGACGGCACCCTGCTCCACACGTGGATGCACATACCCGGCATGGACCCCAACGGCAACATGTTCTCGTTCTCCTCAGCACTGGGCGAGGACATGATCATCCCCTGCGATGAAGACATCGTGTTCACGATGCACTCCCGCCCCTCCGACGACTCCAACCCCAACTACATCGGTGTTCAGCACTCGTTCTGGCTGCCCGAATGGGGCGTCAAGGAAGACCTGGTTCCCGGTATTGAAGGCGGTACGGTCATGACCGTGATGGCCGACGATGCCGGCACGTTCCCGATTCGATGCGCTGAGTACTGCGGTGCTCAACACTCGGTGATGTACGGTCAAGTCAAAGTGGTCGCAGCCGAGGGCACCACCTGTGCGGTCGACACCGGCGTGAAGAAGACGCCCGGTAACGCACCGCCCGCTGGAGGTGCGTACTGATGCGCTCCCGAACCATGCTGATGCTGGCACTTGTGGTGCTTGCCTTGGTGGCCACGCCCCAAATGACCGCCGCTCCCGGCGGCATCGGCGGTGCCGGTGACCAGGGTTGTTCCTGTCACGGTGGTGCCAGCCCCGACACGTCGGTCATCGTCGACGGGTTGCCCGAAACTTACAACGCCAGCGAGACCTACACGTTCACCGTCACCGTCGTCAACGATGTCATGACCCTTGAGGGCGACGGTGTCGTCACGGACGGCGCACGCACCGTACCCTACGGCGGTTTCCGCATTCTCGTCTCGGAAGGTGAAGTCAACACCGTGCCCGACAGCCTCAGCCACATCATGGACGCCGGCCTCACCCACACCGCAGAAGGCAACTCGGTTCGTTCGTGGACCGTGGAATGGACGGCACCAGCAGCCGACGACCTCAACGTCGAGATGACCGTTTACGGCAACGCCGTGAACGGCAACTCCGGTGGCGGCGGCGGCTCGAGCGGTGACCACTGGAACGTTGCCAACATCATGATCCCTGGCGTCAACGCAGGCGCTGTGGCGCCCAGCGCCAGCGCGCTGGTCATCTTCATCACCGCCATCGGTCTTGCCGTTGCGCTCATCTTCACGGGTGTCCTGTGGGTGTTCTACCGCTCTTCACCGGAGACGTTCACCATCGCACGGTTTTGGGGCTCGCTCAAGCCTTGGCTCACCACCACCGACCACAAGCAAGTGGGCATCATGTACTTCCTGTTCGGGTTCTTCTTCTTCCTTGTCGGTGGGTTGTTGGCTCTGCTGTTCCGCATCCAGCTCGCCATCCCCGAGAACGACTTCCTCACCTACGACGAGTACAATTCGTTCTTCACCCTGCACGGTACCACGATGATTTTCCTGGCCGCCATGCCCATGATCGCCGGCTTCATGAACTACGTGCTGCCTCTCCAAATCGGTGCGGCTGACCTGGCCTTCCCCCGCATCAACGCCATGGGCCTGTGGTTGCTCGTGTTCTCCGCACCCCTCATCTTCACCGGTATTTGGTCCGGCGAAGCCGCTGACATCTCTTGGGTGATGTATCCGCCGTACTCCAGTCTCACCGAATCCAACCTCGGGTCAACCTTAGCGGATTACGGTTCGAACCCAGGGACGACGGCGTTCATTTCCGGCATGGTCATGCTGGGTGCTTCGTCCACGCTCGGTGGTGTAAACTTCATCACGACGGTGTTCACCATGCGCGCACCGGGCGTGACCTGGATGAAGATGCCCTTGTTCTCATGGTCGGTCTTCATCAGCGTGTTCATGCTGTTCATGTCCCTGCCTGCCTTCGTCATCGGCGTGGCCCTCCTCCTGTTCGACCACACCATTGGGACCACGTTCTTCGTGGCCGGTGGCGATCCGCTGCTCTTCCAGCATTTGTTCTGGTTCTTCGGCCATCCTGAAGTGTACGTGGTCATCGTGCCCGCCTTTGGCATCGTGTCCGAAGTCCTCGCCACCTCCGCTCGACGTTCCATCTTTGGTTACAAGTCCATGGTCATCGCCATGGCCGGCATCGGCATTGTCGGTTTCATCGTGTGGGGTCACCACATGCTGACCTCCGGTATGGACCCGTTCTGGCGAGCGCTGTTCATGATCATGACCATGCTCGTCGCCATTCCCACCGGTGCGAAGATCTTCAACTGGTTGGCCACCCTTTGGGGCGGCTCCCTCGTCATGAAGAC
>Ga0255777_10001014_pt1 | contig 26901 bp, 26 predicted proteins | sample 101ome_15_FD_179975 | JGI IMG/M metagenome (GOLD analysis project Ga0255777, IMG submission 179975) | Coastal salt marsh microbial communities from the Groves Creek Marsh, Skidaway Island, Georgia - 101402AT metaG (version 2) | ecosystem: Environmental > Aquatic > Marine > Intertidal zone >... | reverse complement strand
ATGCTGACATACGCACTTGGGCCTTCAAGTTTTGGCTCAGGAAGGCGGTCGAATTTTTCAATTTCGGGGAAGCTAATATCGACTTGTGCCTCTCCGCCGCTACGACGCGCTTCAAGCATGTCAGGTAGTCGGTGTAATGTCTGAGGTCCGAAGACGAGGTCGACAAATGGTGCACGCTGGCGAATAGCATCGCCTTCTTGGGATGCAACACAGCCACCAACACCAATAATGAGATTTGGATTGGATTCTTTGAGAGCCTTATAACGGCCCAATTCTGAGAACACTTTTTCCTGCGCTTTTTCACGAATAGAGCAGGTGTTGATGAGAATGACTTCAGCATCATCGGGGGCGTCAGTAACGGTCAATGCGTGACTATCTTTCAGCAGGTCAGCCATGCGGTCCGAATCGTATTCGTTCATCTGACACCCATGGGTCTTGATGAAGAGTTTTGCTGTCATCCCATCTCCTTGTTCGTGGGCGCGCGAGTATAGTCCGAAGTGCTTGAAATTGCACGGGTGTTCTTGACGGAACAGGTAAAGATCGACAGACTACGCGCCCCGAAATCGAGGATCATGATGGCTAAAACTCCCGACCCAACTTTCCGCGTTCAGTTTGTCAGTCAAGACAAAGTGTTCGAAGTATTTGCAAAGCAAATCTACTCGAGTGATCTCTATGGTTTCATTGAAGTCGAAGAGTTTGTGTTCGGTGAGCGCAGTGGTTTACTGGTCGACCCATCTGAAGAAAAGCTCAAAGCGGAGTTTCAAGGCGTTAAACGGAGCTATATCCCAATGCATGCTGTGATTCGGATTGATGAGGTGGAAGACTCAGGCCCCGCCCGCATTCGCGATAGCAAAGCAGGCACTGTCACTCCCCTTTCGATGGTGCCACCACCTAGAGCCCCGCGAGACGCGGATTAATCTGAATCTCGTCTAATAGAATCCGCGCCGACTCCATCAAGCTGGCATCGTCTTTAGGATCTGCTTCTTTGCCGTCGCTTTCCAACTCACTGATACTCTCAATTGTTGGCAAACCGAGACCAGTGCGACGTGCATTTTCGATATCAAGTAGTGCCTGATTATTGTCCTCGCGCTCTTTGATCCGCGTCGCAAGGTGTAAAGAAATGCCTGTTTCACTGCTCAACTCAAGTGCGCGCTCTGTTCGCTTCAACAGTGCTTTGAAATTGGGATCAGTCGCGATACGCGCTTGATGCCGATCAATCAATTGAGCAACGCGTGCTTGTGGCGTGTCGAGTGGGCGATATCTTAGTGAACGGATCTGATCCCAGGGTAATGCCGTATCGAGAGCGCTTTCACCGATTTCTTTTGGATCAAAAGCTGACGGGAATTGGATGTCAGGTATCACACCCTGATGCTGTGTTGATTGGCCAGAGATCCGATAAAATTTTGCGATGGTCAGTTTGAGCTGTCCCTCGTTGACAGGGAGTAAGGCTTGAACGGTACCTTTGCCAAAAGTTTGTGAACCAATCACAAGGCCTCGACCATAGTCCTGAACTGCGCCGGCGAAGATTTCACTTGCTGATGCGCTTAAGCGGTTGACCAACACAGCCATCGGTCCTTCCCACGATACTTCAGGGTCGCGATCACCTCGGACGTCGGTTCGACCACCAGCGCTTCGGATTTGAACGACTGGACCGCGAGGAATGAATAAACCAAAGAGTTCATACGCTTCTTGCAGTGAGCCGCCGCCGTTATTTCTCAAGTCAACGATCACACCTTGAACATCTTGGTTACGTAATTCCTCAAGAAGTTTTTTTACATCGCGTGTTGTGCTTCGGTAGTTGGGATCACCCGCTTGTTTTGCAGTGAAGTCGGAATAAAACGTTGGAATCGTAATAATTCCAATTTTTTCGCCATTCTTGCCGGCTTCGATGATCTGGCTTTTTGCTGACTGTTCTTCGAGTTGAACCCGGTCACGAATGAGAACGATTTCTCGATGTGGCACATCGTCACCAGCTTGCACCTCGAGGCGAACCTGAGATCCTTTGGGTCCACGAATCTTCTGCACGACTTCATCTAAGCGCCAACCGACGACATCTTCAAAAGGCTGCGAGCCCTGGGCGATACTCAAAATTCGATCAGCGGGCTTTAGTCGGCCATCCATTTCAGCAGGCCCGCCGGGAATTAAGCTCACGACTTTCGTGAATTCATCCTCAGATTGCAGGACAGCCCCAATGCCTTGGAGTGACAGGGACATATTGATGTTGAATGTCTCACTATCCGCTGGTGGCAGATAGGACGTGTGTGGGTCATAGGCACTCGCATATGCATTAATGACGCCTGCAAAAATATCGTCAGGACGGGTTTGCTCGATTCTGTTTTTCTGGCTGTTATAGCGCCGAATCAGTGCTTTGTAGGTTTCGTCTTCAGTCCGGTCAGCGAGCAAGAGACCAATGGCTTGGTTTTCCAACTGTTTCCGCCACAAGTCCTTAAGCGATGTGAGATCGCTAACCCATGGGGTTTCTTCATCACGGATGCGAAGTTCTTCTTGATCGGACAAATCAATCGATCCAACGCCTTGATTAAGGATATCGAGCCAATAATCCAGACGCTCTTCAGATCGAGTCAAAGAGAGGCCGTACAGTTGATACACAGTATTCAAACGGCCACGTTCGATTTGGTCGGGTAATCGATCAATGTCAGCTTGTCGAATATCGTCTTGAGTAAGCAGAGAGCGTGATGGATCGATTGCTTTCAAAATCAGTTGTCCGACCATCGGCTTACGCTCAGCAAACAAAGCATCCGAGGCCAAATGTCTGCGTTCAAGTTCGCGGGTAATCATCTGGGCGAGAATACTGTCTTCTTGTGTTGGTTCGATCGATAGTGCGTAAGCACTTCCCATCCACACACACGTGAATGCGATCACCAACCCTTTGATCTCGAATTTGCGCAATAAACTTCTTATCGACACCTTGCGTCTAACCCTATTGAACCTTAATTATCCTGTTATGCTTCCACACACCTTAGAACGCAACCCCCGGAGAGACAACTTGGATTTAAAAATGGTGTCACCTTTTATCGGCCGGTTAACCGATTTTCTTGATTGCTCTCCGACACCCTGGCATGCAGTTGCCAATGTTTCAGAGCGTCTCGAGCGAGCGGGTTTTGTACGACTTGATGAGCGTTCTGCATGGGCGCTTGAAGCAGGTGCTGCTTACTTTGTCGTGCGGTCCGATGGGGCGCTTGTTGCATGGCGTCAGCCCACTGATGTTGTGGGCTGGACTATTTTTGGTGCGCATACCGATAGTCCAAATCTTCGGGTTCGACCTGAGCCAGTGATGAAGAAACAGGGCTATTTTCAGCTCGGACTTGAGGTCTATGGCGGGGTACTTTTATCGACATGGTTTGATAGAGATTTGTCGCTCGCTGGCCGAGTTGCGATTGCCAACGAAGGATCAGTGCTCTCTGAATTAGTTGATTTTAAACGCGCGGTTGGAATGATTCCGAATCTCGCGATTCATCTTGATCGGGATGCAAACAGTGGTCGTAAGATCAATCCACACGAAGAGCTACCAATGATCTTGTGCCGTGCTGAAAAAGATGCAGATCTGAATTTCAAAGAGTTGTTAGCAAAAGAGCTCGATCGAGCGCCCGAAGAGATATCGGCATTTGAGATATGTGCTTACCCAGTTGAAGGGTCTCAGGTGATTGGTCTTGAGAGTGAATTTTTAGCGGGCGCACGTCTCGATAATTTATTGAGTTGTTTCATCGTAACTGAAGCTCTGATCCAGAACGAGAGTGCTGAGGGAGCGATGATTGTGTTGAACGATCATGAGGAGATCGGCAGTGTCTCAGCCAGCGGTGCCGATGGCCCATTCCTAGAATCGGTTTTACGCCGGGCGACAATCGAGGCAGATTTCGAGCGGGTACGCGTGAACAGTCTCATGGTCTCAATTGATAACGCCCATGGTGTGCATCCGAACTATGCATCCAAGCATGATGAAGGCCATCGACCGCTTTTGAATGAGGGTCCGGTGGTCAAGGTCAATGCAAACCATCGCTATGCGACCACGGCAATCACGCAAGGAATCATTGAGCAGGCGGCTGAGCGAGCCGATGTTCCGTTACAATATTTTTCAAGTAGAGCCGATCTCGGTTGTGGAAGCACAATCGGACCACTGACAGCTGGACGTCTAGGTATCGATACGATTGATCTAGGATGTGCTCAATTTGCGATGCATTCAGCAAGGGAGACTTGTGGAACCAAGGATCCTGAACTGATGCTGAAGCTTCTGACACAGTTAACACAGCGAGATTTGATTTAATGTCATCGATGCCATCTGACCACCCCAAGGTCCCAAGCCCGAAAATTGGTGTGCTTTTAATTAATCTAGGAACACCAGATGCTCTCGATTATTGGTCGATGCGTCGGTACTTGGGTGAGTTTTTAAGCGACAAGCGCGTTGTCGAGTTACCGCAAATTTTGTGGCAACTGATTTTACAGGGGCCGATTTTGACGTTTCGCCCGAAAAAATCGGCGGCTGCGTATCGTGAGATCTGGAATAACGAGTTAGACGAGTCGCCGCTTCGAACGATCACGCGTGAGCAGACCGAACAATTACAAGAGTGCTTTGGTGATTCTGTGCGCGTTGAGTTTGCGATGCGTTACGGAAACCCATCCATTCCCTCGTTGATCAACACCATGTTTGATGACGGCTGTTGGAAAATTCTGTGTGTTCCTCTGTATCCGCAATATGCATCGAGTACGACTGGGTCTGTTGTCGATAAGATCGGCGATACATTGAAAGCGATGCGTTGGCAGCCGACTATCCGTGTTGCACCGCCTTTTTATGATGATCCTGAATACATCCAAATATTGGCGAAATCTGTTCAAAAACAGATTGATGCGCTTGAAGAGAAGCCAGAGGTTCTGGTTGCGAGCTTCCATGGAGTGCCTAAAGAGTATTTGCTGAAAGGCGATCCCTATCATTGCCAATGTCAAAAGACTGGTCGCCTATTAAGAGAGGCTCTTGGTTGGCCTGAAGAGCAGTTCAAAGTGGCATTTCAATCACGCTTTGGACCGAAAGAATGGTTGAAGCCCTATGCCGATGAGTTAATCGAAGAGCTTGGTCACCAAGGCGTGAAGCGCGTTGCCGTTGTGAGTCCTGCGTTCTTCTCAGATTGTGTCGAAACTCTTGAAGAGATCGCGATTGGCTTGAATGAGACCTTCCAAGAAGCTGGTGGTGATCAATTAGTGGCGCTCGATTGTCTGAATGCTTCCGATGAGGGGATGGCGGTTCTTGAGTATTTGGCGCGTCGAGAGCTGAAAGGATGGCTTGATTGAGCCAATCTGTTGCCTCTGACTTTATAGAGGCTTTTAAGGATTCAGCGCCAGTCATGTTTGGCTATGTCCCGCTCGGGATGGCCTTCGGGGTGTTGTTTCAGGGTCTTGGATATCACTGGCTCTTTGCGCCACTTGCGGGCGTTATGATTTATGCCGGATCAGCGCAATTTATGGCTGTCGGGTTATTAGCCGCTGGTGTGTCGTATGCGGAAGCATTTGTTGCCACGCTGGTTTTAAACTCTCGCCATATTTTCTACGGTCTCTCTGTCATGAGCCGTTATCCAAAAGGCGGCTTGACCCGTTGGTACCTGATTTTTGGTCTGACAGATGAAACATATTCACTGATTACAGCAAAACCGCCTGCATCTTCAGGGGGGGCGCGTTACTTTGCGTACCTCACAGGACTTAACCAATCGTACTGGGTGATTGGATGCGCATTAGGCGCGGGTCTTCAGTCATTTTTTGCGTTTGATTCGCGTGGTTTTGAGTTTGCTTTGGTTGCCTTATTCCTCGTGTTATTGATCGAACAAGTCCGCACAATGAGTGAGCGGTGGTTGCTAGTGGTCGCACTCGGCGCATCGGTCTTGGCATATAGCCTGTTTCCAAATCAATTCCTGTTGGTTGCGATTGGCCTGTGCTTAGCAGTTCTGGTCGTGCGATTACGCAGTGGGGGAGTGCATGGATAACGCCTATCTTCTCGGTATTTTTGCAGTGATGGGCGTTGCAACTTTCATCACGCGGGCGCTGCCATTTGTTGCGCTTTCCAAGGTTGCAAGGCATCCCATACTGGATCGTTATGGGAAGTCGCTACCGCCGATGATTATGGTGGTTTTGGTGTACTTTGGACTGGTCAGTCTTGAGATTGAGTCTATCGATCGCGGGGGGCTGTCGGGACTGTCTTTAGCTATCGTGATCGTTTTACATGCTTACTTAAGAAATCCCCTGCTCAGTATTCTAGCGGGAACAGGGGTGTATGTGGTCGGTATTCAAGGCTTCGGTTTATAAATCAATCCGGCTGTTTCGAGTCTTTTAAGTGCTCTTCGATTTCTTCCCACAACAGCAGATCCTCAAGTATCTGTTGGCGCGACACATCGTGGTCGGCGCATGCCTCTAGAATCGCTTGACGAATGGATTCGATCTGCTCGCTGTAAATATGGTTTTTATTGTCACTCATTGCATGTATTCCAAATTGGTGAAATTTCCCAAAAACGATGATGCGCTCTAATTGCTACAGAATGGCGACAAGATAACTTTGGCAGTCCAAGATTGCTTCATCTGTTGTTGTACGCGTTAATGCATTGTTATTCGTCTAGGAGCTTTCGATCATGCTTGATCCGGTAACCCCGACTTTCTTGCCAGGTCTTCAGGCGACAATTGAAGTCTTTGCTGTCATTGCATTTGCACTTTCAGGATTGGCAGCAGGCCTCCGAGTGGGAATGGATTTTGTCGGCGTATGTTTTGTTGCTGGTGTCTCTGCTTTCGGTGGAGGAACGCTTCGTGACTTGTTGCTCGATCGTCGTCCTTTCTTTTGGATGGAGCAGGAGCATTTACTGTGGCTTGTGATCGTTTTGTGTTTTGTTGCCTCGATTTTTATCAGACGGTCGCATGCTGAATTAACAGAAAAATGGATCCAAATACCTGATGCAATTGGTCTGGGTCTCTTTGCAGCACTGGGTGCTCAAATTGCACTATTTGAGGGCGCGTCTGTCATCATCGCAATATTGATGGGTGTGATATCAAGTACGCTCGGTGGCGTATTACGAGATACCTTTTGTAATGTCGTTCCGAAGGCATTTTCTGATCATCAGCCCTATATCACGCTCGCTGTTCTTGGTTCTGCAATCGTTGTTGGTCTCGATTATCTTGCCTTTGCACCGTGGATTGCGTTGGTGTCTGCTGTGAGTGTGACAACGATCGCGAGGCTCGTTGTCTTGGCATTCAACGTTTCGATTCCTGCATGGCGTGCTTGAGGTTTCTAAACCTATAAAAGCTTCAAAGGAATGCACAGTTGATAGCCAACTCCTCTGATTGAACGAATTGATGTTCCAGTAACGCGGGGGAGCTTTTTACGCAAGCGTGCCACTCGAAGCTCAATGAGCGGTTAGAGCGATCAGCAGTCCTTTTGAGTTTCAGTACTGAAGAATTGTTTGTCGTGCTATTCGTTGTTCACACCTCTTGATTACGCTTTTGGCGCTATTGCTTTTCTTTTTAGAGAGAAGGCGTCGTTATCGGTTACAAAGGTGTCTTGAGGTGATGTCAGTGCTACCTCAATAGAATTTTGGTGGGCCCACCAGGACTTGAACCTGGGACCAAGGGATTATGAGTCCCCTGCTCTAACCAACTGAGCTATAGGCCCGCACTAGGCGCGAGATATTACACAAAACCACACGCTCGTGCATCATGCTCCGGTATTAAAAATATTTTTTCTAACTCATTGACGTGGGTTAGAAAAATCCTAATATTTGCGCTTCCGAGCGTGAGCGGCGTCAATGACCACCGAACGCAATGGGTTCTTAGGCGCAAAGTTGAGGATCTGTGGCGATTGCCCTCCGTGTACACTTGTTGTTCTTGGACAGATCGCAACCTCAGTCTAGGATGGTCTCAGAGTTTCTGAGTGGATTGATCTGACGAGGACATGTGCATCATGAATCGTTTTCTAGTGTTATTGCTTTCGGTTGTTGCAGGCTCTGCCTCTGCCCAAGGCGTGGTCAATGTTTACAACTGGTCGGACTACATCGCTGAGGACACAATAGCGAAGTTCGAAGCAGAGACCGGTATCAAAGTTAACTACGACGTATTTGATACAAATGAATTGCTTGAGGCGAAGCTGCTAGCTGGCTCTTCGGGATATGACGTCGTTGTTCCAACAGGTAATTTCTTAGAACGCCAGATTCAAGCCGGTGTTTTCCGTCAGTTGGATAAGTCCAAACTTCCAAATCTCGCGAATATGGATCCGGACATTATGCGCATCGTTGAACAACATGATCCGAGTAACGCGCATTCAGTTGTATATATGTGGGGAACTACGGGTTTCGCATACAACACCAAAGCGATTCAAGAGCGGATGCCCGATGCTCCAGTTTCGAGTTGGGCAATGATTTTTGATCCAGATGTAGTCTCCAAATTTGCCGATTGTGGGGTCGCGATTCTGGAGTCACCAACCGACATCATTGCGTCCGCTAAACATTATTTAGGTCTTGATCCTGCAAGTGAGTCTTCTGATGACTTGAAGCAAGCGGAAGAACTGTTGATGGGTGTTCGAAAGCATATTCGTTATTTTCACCCATCTCAGTACATCAACGATTTGGCGAACGGTGATATCTGTCTAGCTGTTGGCTATTCAGGTGATCTTTTGCAATCGCGTGATCGCGCAGCCGATGCTAAGAATGGTATCGAAATCGAGTACGTCATCCCAGAGGAGGGTGGTGTTGTTTGGTTTGATTTGATGGCGATTCCTGCGGACGCGCCAAATGCTGAAGAGGCACACCAATTCATTAACTTCATTATGGATGCACAAATCTCTGCTGACATAACGAATTACGTGTTTTACGCGAACGCAAATGCCGCATCGACAGAGTTGGTCAATCCTGAGGTGACATCCGATCCAGGTATCTATCCGGGAGATGATGTCAAGGCAGGGTTGTTCGCGCTGAAAGCATTCAGTCCGCGTTATGATCGCATTATGAATCGGACCTGGACGCGAATTAAAACAGGTCAATAAGTCTGTAATTCGGCCGGCCTCTGCCGGCCGATCTCTTTAAGGGGAGCTTGATGTCTTCCAGTCCGTTGCTTGTAAAAAACTGGCTTGATCCAGAAGCAAAACCATTTATTGAGTTTCGTGGTGTGACGAAGCTATTCGATGGTATCCCGGCGGTCCGTGATGTGAATTTGTCAATATACCAGAATGAGCTCTTCTGCTTACTTGGTGGTTCTGGATCTGGAAAGACAACCTTGCTAAGGATGTTAGCTGGCTTTGATTCCCCGACAGAGGGTTCGGTTTGGATTGATGGTGTTGATATCACTCAGGTTCCAGCATATGAGCGACCAGTGAATATGATGTTTCAGTCGTATGCGCTATTTCCGCACATGACTGTGTTCGATAACGTGGCTTATGGGCTGAAGCGAGATGGGCTTCCTAAAGCGCAGATCGCAGAGCGAGTGGCTGAACTACTCGAGCTTGTCCGATTGTCAGCCTATGCCAAGCGAAAGCCAGATCAACTGTCAGGCGGGCAGCGGCAGCGTGTGGCACTTGCGCGCGCGCTGGCAAAGCGCCCTAAAGTGTTGCTCCTCGATGAACCACTGGGGGCGCTGGATAAAAATCTCCGTGAAGATACGCAACTTGAGTTGATAAAGATCCAAGAATCCTTGGGTATGACCTTTATCGTCGTGACGCATGATCAAGAAGAGGCCATGACTCTTGCGACACGGATCGGTGTCATGGACGAGGGGTACCTGGTCCAAACTGACGAACCACATACTATTTATGAGTATCCAAACTCAACGTATGTTGCAGATTTTATCGGCGACATCAATTTGTTCGAATGTGTGGTCACTGAAAATGATGCAGGGAATCTGGTGCTATCAGCGCCTCAGCTTGAGACCACGATTGAACTAGATGATCCAGTGGTTGGTGCTGTGAATCAGACGCTCTGGTACGCCATTCGGCCAGAGAAAATGCGTTTGACTCGAGATCCTTCAACAGCAGTGAATGCTTTAAAAGGCGTGGTTCATGAAATCGCTTACCTTGGTGATTTTTCGGTCTATTGGATTGATTTAGCGAACGGATTCCGTGTCCGAATCAGTCGCCCGAATATCAGTCGAATGGACGATTTTGCCGAAGCTTGGGGTGAAGAAGTTTGGATCACCTGGGATGGCTCGGCTGGCGTGGTATTGAGTCAGTAATGCGTCTCGTCGCGAAATTGAAATCTTTGCAACGCGATTGGGTCTCTTGGGTTCCAACCTTGTGGCTTGGTGTTTTTTTCCTCATACCGTTTTTAGTGGTTTTAAAAATCTCGCTGTCACAAGCGACGATTGCGATGCCACCGTATTTACCTCTTTTCGATTGGGTTGAAAGCGCTCTCGAGATTCGACTTGATTTCGGGAATTATCTGTTCCTCATTGATGATCCGTTATATGGGGCAGCCTATTTGGAGTCAGTCAGGATTGCCTTTGTTTCAACAGTTATCACGTTACTCATTGGGTATCCGATGGCCTATATGATTGCGACGGCGAGAGAGCCGCGTAGAACCTTACTGCTCTTGTTGGTGATTTTGCCGTTTTGGACCTCGTTTTTGCTTCGTGTCTATGCCTGGATTGCGATCTTAAAAACCAACGGATTGCTCAATGGGCTGCTGATGTCACTTGGTTTGATTTCGGAGCCTCTGGTTATTCTTCAAACTGATTTGGCCGTTTACATTGGTATTGCTTATACCTACCTGCCTTTCATGGTTTTACCTCTGTACGCATCACTTTCAAAACTTGATAGGACCTTGCTTGAGGCCTCTGAAGATTTGGGAGCAACTCCCTGGATCAGTTTCGTTACAGTGACGCTTCCGTTGACGATTCCGGGTGTGATTGCGGGATCTTTATTGGTGTTTGTTCCAGCGATTGGTGAGTTTGTTATTCCCGCACTGTTAGGTGGTAATGACACACTGATGATCGGTAAGGTGCTGTGGAATGAATTCTTCGCTAACCGCGATTGGCCGATTGCTTCTGCGGTAGCGATCATCATGCTGTTTGTCATTGTTGGACCGCTGATGTGGTTGAACCGAATAAACTCAAAGACTGAAGAGGCGACTTCATGAGGCTCTCTCGGTATGTTTTCCCGGTCATGGCATCTCTCGGATTTGGGTTTTTATATGCGCCCATTCTGATCCTCGTGATCTATAGCTTTAATGAGTCCAAGTTGGTGACAGTGTGGGGCGGATTTTCCACACGTTGGTATGTTGAGTTATTTCAAGATCCGCAGATTTTGGATGCTGCGAAATTGAGTCTCCAGATTGCTGCATCGAGCGCGACGATTGCACTTGTTTTAGGTGTCGCAGCTGCAATGACGCTTGTACGATTTCGTTGGTTTCGTGGGCGAACTTGGCTTGCTGGAATGGTTGCGGCACCTCTGGTCATGCCGGAAGTGATTACTGGGCTGTCACTCTTACTTTTATTCGTTGCGCTGGACAATTGGATTGGCTGGCCCTCGGGTCGGGGGGTGACAACGATCGTGCTCGCGCATGCGACTTTTGGTATGGCATTTGTTGCTGTGATTGTTCAGGCACGGCTTCGTGATATGGATCGGACACTTGAAGAGGCTGCGATGGATTTGGGTGCACGACCAACAACGGTTTTTTTAACTGTGACGTTGCCGACAATTGCTCCTGCACTGGTTGCTTCCTGGCTTTTGGCTTTCACGCTATCGCTCGATGATTTGGTCATTGCCAGTTTTGTCTCTGGTCCAGGATCATCGACCTTACCAATGGTCGTGTTCTCGAAAGTACGGCTTGGTATCAGTCCAGATATCAATGCCTTAGCAACATTGATGATTTTAATTGTGGGATTAGGCGGTGTATTTGGCTTTTGGCAAATGCGCCGGTCGACTCACCGGCGCTCTGCATAGAGTTCTACGCTTGACGACGCTGAACTTCTGATGTGTCTTCAAGGTCGATAATGACCGGTGGAGCAACTCCATTGAAGTGACACGCCGTAGCGATGCTGTATGCGCCAATTTCGTGGATGACGATCACATCACCCAAAGAAAGTTCAGGCAAACTTTCTTGATCTCCAAATCGATCAACGCTGTCACATGTCGGTCCTGCAAAAACAGCTGGTGTCAATTCGCCGCCTTCTGTGAACACTGTCATCGGGTAATTGATGTGATCGAAAATCCGTCCTGATTGAGCACCATAGACGCCGTCATCGAGGTAGTACCACCAGGTGTCATCTTGTCGCTTTGAGCGTCCGATGACTCGAGATACAAGCGTCATGCTCGGCGCAGAAATAGCGCGACCAGGCTCTGCCATCAGGCGGATATGATCAGGAACCTCAGCGATTGCTTCGCGGATTGGGGCACAGAATGTATCAAAATCAACAGGTCGATTTGAGTAATTCGCCGGAAACCCGCCACCAATATCGATGCGTTCGATATCAGCAATTCCCTGGTTCTTCGCATCGCGAGCGATTTCGATACATTTGAGCAATGCAATTCGATGGGTTTCGGCACTTTGAGCCTGAGACCCAACGTGGAAGCATAAGCCATCAACGGTAATACCCATTTGCTTTGCCACTGACATGATATGTAGAGCATCTTCTGGTTGCGCACCGAACTTGCGTGATAAATCAATCGGAGCATCCGGTGCAACGAAGGCAAGGCGTAACATGATGGTGATGTCATGGCGATAAGGTGCAACCTTCCAGAGTTCGTCGAGGTTATCGACCACAAAGGAAGTCACACCAAGCTGAACGGATGTCGCCAAGTCATGTTCGGTTTTAATCGGGTGAGTGTGAATCATCCGATTTGTAGGAACACCAAAAGGCAACAATGCTTGGATTTCTGGTGCAGATGCCACATCAAATGCCGCGCCTTCATCGACAAGGGTCGCGAGTAGCGAGTGATACGGATTTGATTTCACTGCGTAATACAGTGTGACCTGTGGCAGTGCGCGTTGTAACGCTCGCCAAGTTTCACGAACTCGGTTCGGGTTAAATAGAAGTGCAGGCGAGATACCACCAGCCTGCGCCAGCCAGAGGTCACCCTCTGATCGTGGTCGAATGGTTGTCAACACGGATCGTCTCCAAATTTGTCTTCGTCGCTCAGACACGTCTAGACAAACTCAGACGCCGGGTCACAAACGCATAAAAAGTTCCAAGTGGTTTTGTTTAAGTGCGCGCATTTTCGATCTTTTTTTAGGAAAAGCAATAGGGGCGGAAAAATATTTTTTGGAAGCGATTTCTGAGGAGGTATACGCGTGCTTTTCTGGCCATTTATGTCGCGAATATAGCGGTCTGTGGTAAATTGTTAACAATTTAATTGATGTATGGACGAAGGGATTTCGAGCACCATGTCTGATTTTCTCACTACAGGCCTCTCAACGGCTGTCCAGAAGAAAATTGAGGATCTTGTTCTCCAGGGCAAACTTCAAGGTGGCGATAAGCTGAACGAAGTCGAGTTGGCTGAAATGTTCGGTACGAGTCGAGGACCAATTCGAGAGGCATGCAAGGGACTTGTGCAGGCTGGTCTGCTCACAGCAGTGCCCAATAGAGGCGTGTTCGTTCGTAAGATGGATGTGCGCGAAGCGCTGGAGGTTTATGACATTCGCGCATTCCTCGATCAATTAATTGGACAGCTCGCTGCAACTCACGGGACTGAGCAGCAGATTCAAGAACTATGGGATATCCATGCGCGCTTAGATAAGGCTGTTCGTGCTGACGACTTTGAGGCCTACTACCCAGAGAATTTAGCGTTTCATGAAAAGCTATTGGCGATGACTGGCAGTGAACGTCTAACTCAGCTGTATCTTGCGCTTGTTAAGGAATTGCATTTATTTCGACGCAAAGGTTTGATTCAGCAAGGATCAATGGATGTGTCTAACGCAGAACATGCGTTGATATTGGAGGCCATCGCACATCGCGATCCAGTCAAAGCAGGATTAGCGATGAGAAGTCATGTCATGACTGCGAAACAACGGCTAATGACAGCGATTGAATTGCAGTCAGTTAATGACCAGATTGCGTCCTAAGTTCGATTAACAGCCTTTGAACTGCGGAGCCCGTTTTTCCATGAACGCGGTGCGCCCCTCTTTATAGTCTTCGCTGTTGAAGCAGGCATCAACGAGAGCGTCACATTGCCCGAGATCTCTGTTATCTGGATCAGTTAACACTTGTGTTGCTATGAATTTCATCGCTTTAACTGTCAGTGGTGCATTTGAACCAATTTGATTGGCGAGCGCAGCAACTTCTTGTTCGAGCGAAGACTCATCATGAACAGATTGAACGAACCCCATCCGATACGCGGTGTCAGCATCAATTCGTTCCGCGGTAAACATCAAATATTTCGCATTTGAAGCGCCAATCGCATTGATTAACCGCTGAATGGCCGGGAACGGATAACCCAGAGCCAACTTAGCAGCTGGCATTGCAAACTTCGATTTAGTAGAACAAATACGGATATCACAACATACAGCGAGGTTGAGCCCACCTCCGATGCAGTATCCATCAACCTGTGCGATTGTTGGTTTAGGAAAATGATCGATGCGTTCATAGATGGCCCGAATGCGCGCATTATAGTGTTTCGTCGCCTCGGCCGAACCGCGTTCTTTTTCAAATTTGGAAATATCTGCGCCGCTCACAAATGATTTGCCGCCAGCACCTGTTAATACGACAACGCGTACATCGGGATTCGATTCAAACTCGTCTAAAATCGCGTCTGTTGCATCCCACATTTCAAGCGACACAGCATTGTGTTTTTCAGGGTTATTAAAAATAAGGTATCCAATAGAGCCCTCAATTTTTGAAAGCATTTTGTCCATGATGTTTTACACCTTTAAATCACATTGTTTTGTTTCAGGGACTCTGCGTCACTGATTCCTAGTTCAGCCAATATCTCTGCAGTATGTTGACCTCGACTAGGGGGTGGGGAGACGATCGAACTTGGAGTTCGATTCATTGAAAACGGCTGCCCCACCAGTTGTGTGTCACCAAATGGGATCGTTCCGAGTGCTTCGGTAGCAATACCCAAATGTTCCACTTGGGGATCTGAAAAAACTTGGTCTACTGAGTAGATAGGCCCGGTCGGTACGCCGGCCTCAAGCAGAGTCTCCACCCAATACTCGGATGTATTCGTTTCTGTGACTTCTGATATCAGAGCGTTGAGAATTTTTCGATTATTTGAGCGGTCAGCATTTCGCAAGAAACGAGTATCATCGATCCATTCAGCATGGCCCAGTGCTTTTGCGCACCGTTGCCATATTGCTTCTCCTGCACAGGCTATATTGATCGAACCATTGGTTGTCGGGAATACACCGGTTGGAATGCTTGTAGGGTGATCATTTCCAGCTTGCTTAGGAATTTCACCTTGCGTCAGCCATCGAGCAGCCTGGAAATCCAACATAAATATCTGTGACTGCAGCAGGCTGGTTTGCACCCATTGCCCCTCTCCAGAGTGAGTACGCTCGAGTAGTGCGGTAAGCACCCCCATCGCGCAAAAGAGGCCTGCACATAAATCAGCGATCGGAATACCAACTCGCATTGGTCCCTCACCTGGTTCTCCAGTAATCGACATCAAACCACCCATGCCTTGAGCGATTTGATCAAATCCTGGTCGTTTCGCGTACGGGCCATCTTGGCCGAAACCGGAGATACTACCAAGAATGATTCGAGGGTTAATTTTTTTTAAACTTTCGTAATCGAGTCCGAGACGATCTTTTACATCTGGACGGAAGTTTTCGATAACTACGTCAGCTGTCTTGACTAGATCTTTTAAAATCCGAATTCCGTCTTCGGATTTTAAATTCAGAGTCATGCTTCGCTTGTTCCTTTGCAGATTCTGAAAGTCTGCAGTGTTACGCCCGGCCCCAAGAGTTCCGTCTGGTTCCACAGACTCTGGTGGCTCAATTTTGATAACGTCGGCTCCCCAATCAGCAAATTGTCTAACAGCAGTTGGACCAGAACGAACGCGTGACAGATCGATGACTCGAATTCCTTTCAGAGCTGTTGATGCAATAGGTAATGTCATGATTTTTCTCCGATCATTGCGAGTGCTTTGACACACTCTCGGATGTTGTTGTTTGAGTTGAATAGCTGGTTAACGCAATCTCGTGCTGACTCAATGTCATGCGTGTCGAGACCTGCAAACACCAAATTATTTGTAAACTTATCCTCGAGCTCCTGTTGAGACATTGGCTCTTGCTTGCCGCCTCTCAGACACGATTGCGTGAAGGTGTGCGTGTTTCCTTCGGTGTCAATCACGTCTATCCATCCCACATACTCTTCCGGGTATGGATCTTCCGGGTTGATTGAATAGGTGATTTTTGAGGTGACTGACCGAATATCATTTCTTGAAAGTTGTTCTTCGGTGAATTCGTTTAATCCTGCTTTCCCATCGAGAAGACCAATTGCGATACAGTAAGGAACAGAAAACTTTGCGCCATAGGGCGTGGATGGATTTCGTTTTTCCTCAAGTGGCTCCCAAAGGCGATGCACGGTACCTTCACCGACATGAGCATGGATATCTTTAATATCTTCGGGTCTTAATTTCTTTGCCGCTTGTAGCGCGCAGTCAACAAACGGTTGCGTCATGGTCCCACAAGCATAGGGTTTAAAAGCAAGGCCTGCCGAAACCCAACCATCCCCGAATGATTCTAGATGACCGAACTCTGGAGTAACGGAATCCGAAGCAAAGCCCTTGAATAGTCCATGAGTACCCTCGAACACTGTACGAGGCCCTGTGAAACCTGCTTTCGCCATGACTGCAGATTTAATGCCGGCTGAGGCAGCCCAGCCGGGGTGCATTCGCTTGGTCCATGTGCCTTCAGCAAGGTATTCGATAATGCCAGAGGCCATGGAGCCAACAATTCCAAGCGCTGACGCGGTCTGCTGCGGACTAAGCCCGTACGCAACCGATGCTGTTAGGCTTGCGCCAAATGCTCCTAGGATTGCCGTTGGGTGGAATCCTTGGCGATGAACCGCCGTCGGGGCAACCAAAGCAAGCCTACAAATCAGCTCCGCGCCGAACGCCATCGACTTGATAAAGGTATCTGGAGAGACATCTTCACGTTCGGCAATTGCCAGAATTGTTGGCACGATCACAGATGATACATGGACAGGAGTTCCCTCGAACGTGTCGTCGAAATCCTCTCCGTGGATTGCTGTCCCGTTGATCAGAGCAGCATCTTGCATTGTGAAGCGTGACCCATGACCAAACGCGGTCGAGTTTCCGTTATCGATGCATGATGATTCGACCGCTTGAATGTAGTCTGTGTTGCGAGCAGAAAACATCAGCCCATACGCATCGAGTGTGACTCGCTGCAACATCTGTCTGACTGATTCTGGAATATTTGCGGTTTGGCTAGTGGAGATAGCGGCGATATGTTCTGCAAGAATTACAGAGTTCATGGTAGGAAGGCTCCGCCATTAACGTGAATTGTCTGCCCGGTTATGAATCCGCTGTCTGGTCCGACTAACATCCCAATAACAGCCGCGATATCAGATGGCTGCCCGTAGGGCACATTTTTTCCGTCAAAACTTGGATGCTTCAACCGAGCGCCTGTTTCAGCGGTTCGGTGTGTGTCGATGTGACCAGGAACCACGCAATTGAAGGTCACCCCGGAATTCGCGAACTCCACCGCAAGTGCCCGCACCAGACCGGGCACGCTTGATTTAGAACTGACTACGGCGGCCCTCTCTTGCGCGCCTGTGTGGGCTGATAAACCACCCAGGCAAATAACTCGACCCCATTTTGAACCGAGCATATCGGGAAGGAATTGTTGGGTGCACATAAACTGCGCATCACTGTTGATGCGAAAAACCTGTTGCCATTCTTCAAGTGTCATTTCCAGAAAAGGTTTGGTTTTACGGACCGAGGCGTTATTCACGAGTACCTGACAGAGACCGAGAGTCTTGCACGCGCGTTCTAGGGCAACAACAGTATCTGGATTATCTAAAGATCCAACCACGGTTGCGCACTGCACTCCGGTTTGTCTCACTAGGTCCGCAGTTTGTTGGAGATTTTCGGCATCGTTATTCGTATGCACCACCACGTTGAAGCCGAGTTCTCCAAGTTTGATGGCGGTCGCCCGGCCAATATTACGGGCTGAACCGGTGACGACCGCGACGGAATTTGACTGTGTCATGCCTTCGCCGCCTTTCTGTTTTTGAAACCTGTCCAGAAGGGTGTCGAGAGATTCAAAGCAGTTAGTGCGAAGAAGAACAGAACGATCGGACTCTCCATCAGGGCTAGGAAGTTATTGTCGTAAATAATCATCGACTGACTAAACGCTTCCTCGACCATTTTTCCTAAGATTAATCCCATCACAAGTGGCGCGGCACCAAACCCATGCCGGTTCATGAAATATCCAATCAGGCCAGCGACCAACATCACATACACGTCAACGAATGACGAGCTCGATGAGTAGGCTCCTATGACGGCGAAGATGAAGACCGAAGGCCATAGAATCTGCTTGGGGATAAACGTCACAAGTGAAAAGAATTTAGCACCAGCCAATCCTATGGCCAGGAACGCGATATTCGCGAACAGCATTGCTCCAAAAATGGCATACAAAAACTCGGGCGTCTCGTTCAGGAGGTATGGTCCCGGTCTAAAACCATGCATGATCAGCGCGGCAAGGATAAGAGCGGTGGATCCTGACCCTGGAATACCTAGCGCCAATGTAGGGACCATGGCACCCCCGGCTGCTGAGTTGTTTGCAGCCTCAGGGCCTACGATTCCCTCAGGCGTCCCTGTCCCGAACTCATCTTTCTTTTTACTGAAGCGCTTAGCTTCGTTATATCCGACGATTGCAGCGACGGTTGATCCTTCGGCAGGAAGAATCCCGATAAACGTCCCGATCCCCGATGAGCGCAGTATGCAATTCTTCAGCTCTTTGAGTTCAGCCCAGGTCGGAAGCTTCATGGCTTTCGCTTCGATACGCTCAACAGCATCATTGAGGGTACTTGACTGGCTAAGTAATTCGCCCATTGCGAAGAGGCCAATAAGCACCGGCACAAAGTGGATACCTTCATCAAGATCTGGGATCCCGAAAGTGAAGCGTTCGACCCCTGTTGTGAGATGGATGCCGACCGTCGCTAGAAGCACGCCCACAGCCCCAGCAATGAGGTTACGTAGGGAGCTCTTTCCAGTCATAGACGCAAGCATTGAAAGCGCGAAGACGGCCAGCGCAAAATACTCAGGCGGGCGAAACTCTAGCGCCACAGCGGCAAGAGTAGGCGCGGCCACGATGAAGATGATCAGGCTGATGATGCCACCGGAGACAGACGCAACAGTCGCGAGGCCCAACGCTCGGCCGGGCTCCCCTCGTTTGGCCATCGGATACCCATCTAGAGCGGTGGCGACAGCTGGTGGGGCGCCCGGTGCATTAATTAAAATCGCTGTGATGGAGCCGCCAAAGGTGCCTGCACAGTAAAGTGCAGCCATCATGGCGATGGCTGGAATCGGTTCCAACTGAATCGTGAATGGGGTCAAAAGGGCGATAGCCATCGGTGAGCTGAGGCCCGGGAGTGCCCCGACCAAAACCCCAATCAAAACGCCGAGCGTGATTAAGATAATATTCTCAATCTCTAAAAGGAGAGAGAAACCTTCAATGATTGCGTCCATCAGACTTGAACCTTTTTAATTGTTATAGGGTGATACCAAAAATCCCAGAATCGAAATAGACACTCAGGACTTTCGAGAAAACTAAAGAAACAACGACGGGAAATATTCCCGCGAAGAGCAAAGTTGTAACCAACTTCTTGTAGCCCCAGAGTCGAGGCATTACCAGACAGATTGTGATCATTGTCAGCAGCATCCCCAAATAAGGAGCCGCAAGCACCACAACTATGAGGAACGCGATAGTTATCTTCGTAAGCGGATGAACTGATTCACTGCGGTCTTTATCGATGTTTTTACCCTTCTTCGCTAGAAGAATATGTTCGAACGGTAAGAAGCAAGCTAATGCCGCGATAATCCACAGTAGCAGTTGCGGGTACATCGCCGGTTGAATGTTTTGAGCAAAGAGTGGAGACACCTCGTCAAATTGTGTTGTCACGTAAAAGAGGTAGCCTACACCGGCCAGAATGATTGCTGTTACAGCCAGATCAACTGGATGCACGAGCCGATTGGCCCGTGCATCGTCAGTTGTTGGAGCTGTTGAGTTTTGATTGTCCATCAACGTGCTCCTGTAGTATTACTTAATAATACCAAGCTCTTTTAGAGCCTCTGCAGCTTTCGCATACTCTTCTTTGAGGCCCTTGTCCCAAACGTCAGTCCCCGCGACGCTTGTCTCAACTTTTAGACCAGCGGTAGCTAAGTAGTTGGCAAACACTTCGTGGGACATTGCCTTGACAAGCCCCTTAGAGATCTGTTCTACCTTGTCTCTTGGAGTCTTAGCCAAAACAGCATATCCGCGGGTTGTAGAGGTCTTAACCTGGTAACCCATTTCGAAAGACGTACGAACATCTGCGTAGTCTGGTAGGCGCTCTTCGGCAAGTAGCACGAGAGGTCTAACAGATCCGTCGGCGATTAACGTCGCTGCCTCACTCACGTTCGGTAGTGTCGCGTCGATTGCTCCAGATAAGAGTGCCTGAAGCATTTCACCACCCGAGCCAAATGGAACCACCTTAAACTTGATACCGGCCGCCTTTGAAAGCTGCGCTAGTCCAATATGCTCGGTACCGCCGACCTGTGCCACACCAAAATTCAGGGTGCGTTTCTTTGATGCTGCGATAAGGTCCTCGAGTGTTTTTGCTTCACTCTTCGCACCAACAACCAAGAACGTCGGGTCGTCCATCGCGCGAGCTACGCCGACAATGTCGTCTATCTTCATGTCCGACTTACCCTGTGCCATCGTATATAGGTGGGACTGAGTCAGCGCCATGATTGTGCATCCGTCTGCAGGCTTAGACAGAACATAGTTCTGGGCCTTTGCTCCAGATCCACCACGCTTACTGATCACGAACATGTCTTGATCGAGTGTACGACGCGAGCGAATCATCATCATCCGCGCGGTAACGTCTGTACCCCCACCATACGACGAGTGGATGACCACCTCGATAGGCTTGTCGCAGACTGGAGCGTCTTTCTTTTTGTCGCCATGGGAGGCGGCAAACGCTGTTGACGACAACGCGAAGGTTGCGCAAACAGCAAAGGTAGTCTTCTTGAGAGTATTCATAGGAATCATCGTGTTCCCCTTTATTATTGGTTTAAGTTCGAACTAAAGGTATCTCGGATACCTTGCCCTAGGTTCACGAAAGCGATGTATATTGTCAACACAATCTGTGACCTTTGTTCGAAAAACCCGATAGAATTTTTATACACAGGGTATATCGCTAAAATTTTTGTTAACAATTTAGGTACTATTAATGAATGATGAGCAAACGCTGACTATCCTGCCTGGCGTATATGACGGGCTGGGCGCATCGATCGCGAGACACGTGGGCGCCACGGCGATATACGCCAGTGGGGGCGCCATTGCTCGGAGTCTTGGGTTACCGGACCTTGGGTTGGTCTCGATGACTGAGATGGCCTCTAGGCTTGAATCGATAGTGCGGGCATTTGATGGGACAGTCTTGGCAGATGGAGACACCGGGTACGGTGATACTCAGCATGTCCGACGGATGGTCCAAATGTTTGAGGCCGCGGGCATCAGGGGCGTACATATTGAAGACCAGAGCTTCCCAAAACGTTGCGGTCACCTTGAAGGTAAGTCGCTCATTTCAAAAGATTCGATGTGTCGCAAAATTGAGTCCGCTGTAAAAGCGCGGCGATCTGATGACTTTTTGATCATTGGGAGAACCGACGCGATTGCGATCGAAGGATTCGAACTGGCAATTTCGCGTGCGCAATCAATGGTGGAATCGGGCGCAGATGTTGTTTTTATTGAGGCCCCAGAGACAGCGGAACAAGTCGAGTTAATACCTGGTTTGTTCGATGTACCGGTCTTGATCAACATGTTCCCCGGCGGGAAGACTCCCTACACCAGTCCAGACTTATTAGAAAAGTTTGGGTACCGATACATGATTGTACCGTCTGATGTTCAGCGGGCCTGCATTCAGGCGACCGAATCAATTCTGAGGTCAATCGTCGAGAACGGTAACTCAGAGCCTGTGTCTGATTTGTTAAGCCCTTTGGGGGACCGTGACCGCTTCGTCGATCAAGACCGATGGTTGGGAGATTCTTAAAATGGCTGAGTTGAGGATCTTGTCAGAGCAAACCGTGAAGCGTTGCCTGGACGACGAAATTGATGCCTGCTTTGAGGTGTGCGCTAAGGCTTACCGATACTACGGCCGAGTGGGTTCGGTTCTCTCGGAGCCGAGCTCTCTGTATCTTGAGTTACCATCTGATCAGCCAAAAAAATGCCGATTAAAGGGAGCTCACTTCGGGGATATTGGGGTCGCTGGCTTCCGGCTGGCGAGTCCTGGGTCCTATTTTACTTGGGTAGTGAACTCTCAGACTGGCCAACCCGAGGGGTTAGTCGCCGAGAACTGGCTACACCGGAGACGCACGGCAGTGACTGGTGCTCTGACACTCCGTTGGTTACGTCCAGATCTTCAGGTCATTGCCCTGATCGGGGCCGGTAAGATAGGGTTCGAATGCGCCATCGCACTGGGTCACGCGTTCCCGGAAGCGAGGATTATTTTGGGTTGTCGTGATGAGGTACGTGGCGGACTATTCAGAGAAAGTTTGCCAACCTTTGTCGCCTCCAGAATGAGTATCCAAGCGATAGAGCCAGCGGTACGAAGCGCGGAGGCGGTGCTGACAATCACCAAGGCAAGTAGTGCCTTTATTCAAGGTGATTGGCTGCGGAACGGAGCGGTCGCGCTGTCCATGGGTGGCGTGCCCGAGTTTGATTTCACCACCTGGCAGCGCAGCCAGCATTTCATTCTTGACGATTTGGGCTACGCGCTTAAGCAGGGCGATCTTCATCATTGGGTGAAATCTGACGATTTAAGTGTCGATCAGATTCAGGCTCGAACGACGGCCTCGATTGGTGACGTGGCACTCGACCCTGAAAAATACCAATCGATTTGCAGTGGTGTGACGCTGGCCGTGATCCAAGGCATGGCGGTCTGCGACGTCGCGATGGCGGGACTGGCTCTGGAAAGAGCGAGGGCCCTAGACGTGGGCAGGGTTGTTGATCTCGATTCTTGTTAGGCGGCAAATGTTTTCAGCTGCGTCCGATGCATGATCCGTCGAGTGTTTCCATCGAACGCGTCTCGTCTGTGCATCACAAGATGGTTTTGCCACATAACGAGGTCCCCAACCTGCCACTCGTTGTGCCAGGTCCACTTAGGGTCAGTTGCGCGCGACCAAACTTCATCGAGTAGTTGGTTACTGTCATCCGCGCTCAGACCCACAACATAGGCGTTCGGTCGACGGCCGAGAAACAGCGCTTGTTTGCCTCTGGAGTCTGTCCAAACCATCGGGTGTCTTGCGCCCGGTGTTTCAGAGGGGTCGGTAACTTCGCTGTATCCTTTTCGTAGCATTCCTGCGCTGTTATGTGCCGCGTCATGGATCAAAATTTTCCCACCGATCTCTTTTTTAAGAGCGTCGGGTAGTGCCTCGTATGCGTGGATCATATTACTGAAGTAGGTGTTACCTTGGCCCAGCGGCACCTCCAGCGAGTAAAGGATTCCGGCCACAGGGGGTTGCTCGATATAAGTCATGTCTGCGTGCCAGACTGCCTCTCCGTCGCCGAGATTTCCAATTGGTGTCCCGTCGTCCGCCTTGACGTTTGAGATGACGTTGATCTCGGGATATTCCGGCAAAAATGTAACCCCGTATGGATTTGGGCCTGGCGGATCAAGTTCTCCAAAATATTTACTGAACCGGAGCAAGTCATCGTCATTGATCGACTGGTTTCTGAATCGTAGGACGAGGTGTTGATCCCATGCGGCTTTGATCGTTCCTATGACGTCTCGGGTGAGAGGTTTTGCAAGGTCGACACCGTCGATGTTGGCTCCAATGTTGGGGGATAGTTGCGTGATTTTCATCTTAGTTCTCCGTCTCTCCGTACATTGCTTCCCGAACTGTTCTGGCGTTTATGACTCGTTTGTTTAGATTCAAGGGCGCTGATTTTTCTAGAATCATGTGTCCATCCTCAAACTTGAGATGTGGCGTTAAGATCCGTGAGTCATCTCGAATCTTGAAGCAACCGTTGAACTCACCCGCGCGGTGCAGATATCGCTCAGACACTAGTGCCTCGAGGTAGCAATTAATGTCTGAACCTAGGCCATCGCCAAGTACTATTTGAAGACCTAGCCCATGTGCTGCTTCGATGGCGTTACACAAGTCAACCAATGAGCCAAAGCGCTTGAGTTTGACCTTACAAAATCCGACTCCGGGCATCGTTGCCGCGCGCTCTATGTCCGCGATGCTGCAGATCGGTTCATCGAGCATTAATGGAACAGGGGACGCTTGCGCCACTTGGCCGTTACCGTCCCAGTCGTAGGTGTCACAAGGCTGCTCGAATAATTCACAAACATCTGGATCAAGTACTTGGCTGAACTCGATCGCGTCTTGCGCAGAATATGCTCGGTTCGCGTCTACGCGTATCGTGCCCCGATTTCTGAGTGTCTCCTGGATGACGCGAACTCTCTTCTTGTCCTCGTTCACGTCTTTTCCAACTTTGATCTTAAAAGTTCGAAATCCGAGTCCAATTTTCTCATCGAGTTCTGTCGTAATCTGTTCCGGTGTCGTTGCTGAAAAAGCGGTTAAAACCGGGATGCGGAGATGACCTTCTGGAGTCCACTGTCCTGACTCTCTGAGTTGATCTAACGCGTTTAGGAGGGCCGCTGCTGCCACGGGGCTTTCTGATCGTTGATTGTTCAACCGTTCAAAGGCTGTGTTGATGTCCGAACCGATCATCGCGGCGGCCGATGAGGCCAGAAAAGACCAGCCTCCCTCGCGTGTTTCAGAGCTGGATCCCGGGGAAATATGTTGCTCGCCAAACGTCTCTTGACCATCGTCCGTGATTATTCTGACGAGATAAGGCTCGAACGATTCAAACGTCCTATAGCTCAGTACATAGGGTTTGATAAGAGGGAGGCTGAGGTGTCGGAGTTCGATTCCTCGAATGACGCTCATAACGCGGTCCAGGGGTATGTCTTACGGTGATTCTCTTCAAAGGCTGTGATTTCGTCATTGAATTGAAGTGACAGATCAATTTCATTTAAGCCATTCATGAGGCAGTGCTTTTGGAATGGATCTAGACTGAATGTGACAACCTCGCCGGACGGTAGTGTTATGCATTCCTGATCGATGTCGACTGAGATTCTCGGCTCGTGAGCGAGGTCCAGTGCGTCCTGAATCGATTGGATCTTCTCTTGATCCAGTCGAGCTGTAAGGACACCATTTTTGAGGCAGTTTGCTGCGAATATTTCACCGAAGCTTGGAGCGAATAAGGCTCGAAACCCCGAGTCATAAAGCGCATAAACGGCGCCCTCTCTTGAACTCCCTGAGCCAAAATTTGCGCCGGCGAACAGAATTTGAGCTGTTTCAAATTTGGCATCATTGAGCGGGAAGTTTGGGTTGATGTCTCCCGCGTCGGTGCGTCGAATGTCGTGGAATAGATACTGCGCGTAACCCACCGCCCGTGGTTTTTTGATGAATCGCGCAGGAAATAATTGATCCGTGTTGACGTTTGCAAGACGAAGCGGTGCGCCGATCGCGCTAATCTGAATCAGAGGTTCCATGAGCGTGCCTCCGCATATGAGCTGATGTTCTCAAACTGGCCTGTAATAGAAGCCGCCGCGGCCATGGCTGGACTGACCAGGTGGGTACGACCCCCTTGCCCCTGTCTACCCTCAAAATTTCGGTTTGATGTCGAGGCTGCTCGCTCACCGCTCACAAGCATGTCTCCGTTGATGCCGACACACATCGAGCACCCCGGGGCGAGCCACTCGGCGCCGGCGAGTTGAAAAATCTCGTGTAGACCCTCTGACTCAGCGGCCCGTTTGACCTGCTCTGATCCTGGGACAATCATCGTCGGGATCCTGCACGTCTGTCCTTTCATGACCTGCGCAACGATCCTCAAGTCCTCAATCCGACTGTTCGTACAAGACCCAATGAATACACGGTCAAGGGAGATAGACTGTATCGCCTGATTTGCGTGCAGGCCCATGTACTCGAGGGCCCTTGTCATCCGGCTCTTTCTTTCAGGATCTTTTTCCGCATTCGGGTCGGGGACACTCCCCGTGACGTCGGCAACCATCTCCGGATTCGTACCCCAGGTGACCTGTGGAGCAATCTCCGAAGCCTCGATCTGTACCTCGCGATCAAAGACTGATCCTGGCTCTGTCTTGAGAGTCTGCCAGTATGTGATAGCCTGCTCCCACTGCGGTCCTTTCGGTGCCATAGGCTTGCCCCGCATGTAGTCGAACACCTTTTGGTCAGGAGCAATAAGACCCGCTCTCGCGCCCGCCTCGATGGACATGTTGCAGACGGTCATCCTGGCCTCGACAGACAGCTCGTCGATTGTGTCGCCGCTATATTCGACGGCGTAGCCGACGGCCCCACCGCTACCGATCGTTCTGATCAAGAACAGGATCAGATCCTTGCTAGACACCCCAGCCTTCCGCTCACCCGAGATAGTTACGCGGAGCGTTTTTGGCTTCGACCTCCAGAGTGTCTGGGTGGCCAAGACGTGTGCGACCTCGGAGGAACCGATACCGAATGCGTAGGCTCCAAGCGCTCCGTGCGTCGACGTGTGAGAATCCGCTCCAGCAATCACGAGACCGGGCTGAGTGATACCAAACTCGGGCCCAACGACGTGCAATATTCCCTGGTAGTCATGGCCTAGACCAAACAGTTTGATCCCATATGTTGCGGTATCTGATGTGATCAGCTCGACCATGTTCCGGATCTCGGGGTCCCGGATACCATCGACTCCTAGCTCT
>Ga0255777_10001002_pt1 | contig 27039 bp, 18 predicted proteins | sample 101ome_15_FD_179975 | JGI IMG/M metagenome (GOLD analysis project Ga0255777, IMG submission 179975) | Coastal salt marsh microbial communities from the Groves Creek Marsh, Skidaway Island, Georgia - 101402AT metaG (version 2) | ecosystem: Environmental > Aquatic > Marine > Intertidal zone >... | reverse complement strand
CCGGCGCTTCGGCTTCTGACGCCGTCGTGCGTCGCGTGGAGCGTCGGATCATGTCCGTACTACGCTCGCCAATTATCTCCGAGAAGCGGTCCATCAACTTGAACGTGCATGAGCCGCTTCAAGTTGTTCGATACGACGCGGGTCAGTATTACACGGCTCACTTTGACAATCGCGCCTCGAACTTGTCCAGAAGCGTGACGGCGATGGTGTACCTGCTCCAACCAGAATCTGGCGGCGCAACGTGCTTTCCCAAGGCTCTGCATCGAGCGTCGATCGATCCGGGCGGCGGCGACTCGCAACGGCTCGGTGTGCGAGTACACCCGAAACTTGGACGGGCAGTCATCTTCTGGAACGTGCGCGATGGTAAGGAGGACTCGCGTTCGATTCACTCCGGAGAAAGAGTTTTCTCCGGTGAAAAATACATCGCCACGCAATGGTTGACTTACGCCGCTTCTGAATGATGTTGTTGTAACAAAAAGAAACGAATCGCTCGCCCAAAGGCTGCAATCAATCATTATTTTTCATTTATTCTGATGTTGTTTTGACATTCGAGTCTTCTAAAATATTTCGTCTACAGATACAAAAGTCGGCGGCTAGGTGAAGGGAAAAAATAACCGAATGAATTTCTTCACGAGAAGTTCGTACTCGGTCCTATCACTTCTTCGCCTTCTTCGACGCCTTTTCATCGCCCTCCGCCTTGCGTTTCTCCTTCTTCTCCTTCTTTTCCTTCTTTTCCTTCTTCTCCTTCTTGGTGGCATCCTTGTCCGGGTTGTAAGAGCGCGGAGCGGTGAGGAGCGCCGGAGCGTCAGCGTTGCGATCCTTGTCATGCTTCTTAATATCGCCAGACATCTTCTTCACCCCGCTCGCTTCGCCCAAAGTCTTGCCTTCGAGCTGTCTGAGGCGAGCTTCCACCTTTTCGCGCGCATCAACGCCAATCGTCGCTTCAGAAGACTCGCCGAGGGCGTCGACGCGAATGGAGAGGGCACACTTGGCAGCCAAGACGCGAGAAATCTTCCCCTTAAACTTGGGCGCTGCTTGGCCAATGAGCGAGGCGTGGTAGATCAAACCGTACTTGGGTGTTTCGTGCTTGGTCTTCAACGCTCGGAAGAGCGCCTTTTCGGCGCCCAAAATTTGGACGGTGGACGCCGGGTGCTTGGCGAGGTTCATCAAGGAACCGGCGTGAGAAATGAGACGCGCGCCGACAAGTTCGCCGACGAGCACCGTCAAGTTGGGCGCGATCGCGTTCATACGAGCCTTGAGGTAGTCGTACAACTGCGCGCGGTACTCACTGAGAGAGATGACTTGATCGGCGAGCTGCTTGATGTTGCTCAAATCCTCTTCAGAAATCTCGGTACCCATGGAGATGATGGCGGCATCCTTGACTTCTTGCTCGACATCTTCATCGAGAATGCCGGAGAAATCAATCCCCGCAGCGTTAGCGCGGTCTCCCATGAGCTTGGCAGACTTGGCGTACTGCATGTTATCCGCGATAATCTTCGTGAGCTCGGGGAAGTGCCAGCCGTACCACTCCCGCACGCGCATCGAGTACGTGTTGAGTTCCTTGTCGAGCTCGTCGAGCAAACCGATGGCTTGAATCACCATCGTGTCCACCTTATCCGGGGAAAACTTGAGCTTATACCTCGACAAAGAGTGCGACAGACCGAGCGCCATCGGCGCAATGTCTGCATCCGTCAACCCACCGATGAGTTCGTTGAGTTGGTAACGCACGCCTCGCATGAGCTCCATAACCCCGCCGTCGGCGACGCAATTGATACCCAGCTTTTCCTTGATGGCGGCGCCGAGCTTGGAATCCGCCACCGCGAGCGTTTCTCCCTCGGCGTGTTTGGACAAGAACTTCTTAAGGCTCTTACCAACCTTGGAATCGACCAGAGTCGCCGCCGCGGCGAGCGCCTCGGTCGTATTTTCAAACTTGCTAAAAGCCTTCATGGAGACGAGCTTCTTCGCGCCCTCCACCGTGCTGAAAGCCTCTTGAAGCTTCTGCGAGCGTTTCGAAAAGCGAGCGAATCCGTCGTCAGTCACAAAAACGAGAACACCCCGCGATGCGCTCCCACATCCCACAACGATCGGTCGAACCCACACCCCCGCCGCCGTCGTCACCGAACCCGGTCGAACCGCGAGCTCGTCGCGCGCTTTTCCACTCTTCCCTCGCGCGTCCGTTCCCAATTCATCGATCCCGGCGTCCCCACGACCCCGACCCCGGGGCGCGCCACACCGCGCCTACGCCATCGGCACAATCATCACCACCGACGCGAAACCATCGCGCGCGCGCCCCGGGTCCTTCCCGCCCGCGCGCGACCCCGCGGGTCGACCGATCGATCAATTAAAACCACAATTCGCGCCGCCGGCCGCCGAAACCGCCCGCGAACGATCGATCGATCGCGACGTACCTCGACGTCATCGAGCTTCTTCTCGTCCTTAACCTTGAACAGCGAGAACCCCGCCGGGGTTTCGAAGAGCAGGAGCATGCCGTGTCGCGGTCGCCCGAGCGTCGGCGTCTGCCGCGCGCGTCGCGGGACGGCCGTCATTCGGGACGGCCGTCGCTCGGTCGGGCGTCGCGGGATGTTACTACGTTCAGGATTTTACAACACGGGTCGTATTGTTGTATGCACTACGTGTGTGGTGTAGTGCTACACGGGCTTAATCGTTACGGTGTATGATGATTTCATTTCATGTACTTGCGTTTTGGTACACCTCGTGGTTTGTATTTGTGTGTATAGTGTTTAGACATACGTATGTGGTGGGTTAGGGTTGTGAAAATAAATACTTCCATCACACGTACTCGTAAAGCGTCGCGTCTCGAGGCGCCCGGGCGAACGAGACGAGCGCGCGACGACGACGACGCGCACACGACGACGCTCGATAGTGAATAACACCGATACGATGGTTTCGGCGACGACGATCGCGGACGGAGCGAGGGAGACGTTTCTGTCGCTTCGCGCGAACGCGGAAGCGTACTGGGAAGGATTGCCGAGACAGCTTCGGTTTTTCCTCATGTGGGTCATGTTTCGAATCATCGGCTCGACGATTCGTGGAATGTTTGCGAAACCGGCGCCGCCGGTGGAGAAGAAGAATGTGATTGAGTGCGCGACGGTGGAGGAGTTTGAGGCGGAGCTGGCGCGGGCGAAAAAGGAAAAAAAACCGGTGGTGGTTGATTTTACGGCGACGTGGTGCGGACCGTGCCGACGGGTGGCGCCGACGTTTGCGAACATGTCTGAGGAATACGACGCGGTTTTTCTCAAGGTGGACGTGGATAAGAACTCAGAGGTGAGTGGGGCGCACGGCGTGGTGGCGATGCCGACGTTTGCGTTTTATACCGCGACTGGGGATCGGTGTTCCGAGTCGATTCGAGGGGCGAATATTCCTAAAGTTGAGGAAATGTTGGCGAAACTCGGATGCGTTCGCTCGGATAAAAAGAGCGCCTAGATGCGACGGTTGTCATTTGAACAAAAGTTAAGAAACTACTACAATATTCGTGTGCGTGTTCATCAATCTAATGCACCGCTGAGTGTGACGGAATCGGAATCCACGTCGATGTCGTCAGCTGTTTTCCAAATCCAACGTGTCATCTTCAACTTGGGCACTTTCGCCGCAATGTGTTTCATAAAAGCGAGGACGTTCGGGTTGTACCCGCCGTTGCAGCATCCGTAAGGACAATCATTGAGCGGCAACAACCCCAATTCTCGCCACTTTATGTTTTTCATGTATTGGATGAGCCGTTTGCGTTGGACTTGAGTCCAATTCTTTTCAAGCACGGAGAATAGTCTAATCGCAGTTGCCTTTGATATTTTAAGAAAGTGACGCTGAGAGATGGTGTACAGATACGCCACTGCGATTCCGTTGTTACATCGCTCGCCGTATGGAGCATTCACGTCAGAAAGGCGACTGTACGGAGTAAACTTGCGCGAGATTTGAGAACGTAACAGAAATTCTGTTTCGGGACATTCCTCCATGAGACTCGCGAGAAGCATGAGCACAAAAATCGATGACCAGTCGAGCACGCAATCGCTGACTAGATGAATGAAATCTTTCTGTGAAAGATGACTCTCTCTGTAGATGATTGCGAGTAGTTTTGAGAGCGCCGTGATGTTATCATTGAACACCTGCGATGGCCCGTCGTTCAGTACATGAGGGCTATACTCTTCTAATATCTCACCACGAATGGCGCGAAACAGCTCTTCAGCTTTCTTCGTTGTAAACGGAACACGGTAAAAAGATTCTGAATCATATATTTTCAGTACAAGGAGCTTTTCGGCGCCAGGTGACAACTTTTTGCGGCACTTTCCCTCGAACTTTTCGCCCGGCCTGAGAATCCTTTGCTGAACAGATATAGCAGAGCGCATGATATCTGCATTATGTGATGTGCAGAATCCTTGGAGTTGGACCGGAACACTGCTTTCAGCGCGATCAAGTCGAAAGTTGTACCAGATTAAATTTAGCTCGAACAGAGGAATCAGCGCCGCTGCGTCAATTTGTTTGAGCGCCGTCAAGAAGCCAGCAAATCCATCATTAAAGTTTCTATAATCCATCATGGAAAAGAAACTGGCGTATGGACCCTCTTCGGGTAGTAAGTGTGACAAACTTACCGTTCCTAGAACCATGTGTACGATTGAAAATATTCTGATTTTCCTCGGGATGAAAGCACCTGATGTACTGAGGATTCCGTCGGGATCCTGCACTCCGGCGGCACCGAGTTTGCCTCGTCGAAGCACAAAGATGTCAGCTCGGAGAAATTCACCGACAACTTTACCCCGCGCACGCGATGAAAACGTGCCTAGGGCTACGCGCATCATCGAAACTAGTTTATGCGTTTGCTCAGTCACATTTGTGCACATAGGCTTCAATGAATCCCAAAATGCCGTGAACAACATCGACATGACACATACAACGTCGCGCATTCCGTGCACGTCAACCATCTCAAACTTGTGACGGATCAACCCGTTGGCGTACAGACCAACATCGGATGGATCGGCGGTCGCTTTGCCGGGCTGTTGATAGAAATTAAACTTACTGTTCGACAGGTATTTGCGGCAGCAGTCAGCCTGGTAGGCGAGAACTCCTGCGCAGCAGTCTCGGGACGTTTCCATGAGTTTTCGCCGGTCGTCAAGGCTTAGCATCGACGCGATGATGGACCAGACTGGGCGAGGGAGTCTCATCAAGTATGTCTCCTCCTCCAACGTCGTCATCAGAGGTTTCACTCGTGGGGTCGCGTGCGTCGAGGAATGCGACAGCGCCAACGTCCCACATGAAATCGAGAGTTGGCGTTGACGTCGGCGTCGCCGATTGATGGCGGATGAGTATTACACAGACTAGACCGACGCGATGTATCGGGAGTGGTTCATCTAGGAAATGTATCGCAAATACGTGGAGAAGCCCGTCCAAGGCAAATCGCGATTTTCTGACATGTATGTAGACATTACGCCGCGATGGACGCTTCTGAGTTTGCCTTGGCGCGAGCGACAAAGACTTCTTGAGCTGCGGCGACGTTTTCGGTCTTACCGCCCCACGCCTTGAGGCAACTCGCTTGGAGAGCGCGTCCGTAAGAGAACGAGAGCGTCCACGGACGTCGAGCGATGCCGCCAGTGTTCATCAAGCGAAGACGTTCGGTGGCTTGCTCTTCCGTTTGACCACCAGACAAGAACAAAATTCCCGGCACAGACGGCGGGACCGTGTCTCGGAGAGCCAAGACGGTCATATCTGCGATTTGTTGGTCCGTAGTATCTTGTCCACAGCTCGATCCCGGAGTCACCATGTTCGGTTTGAGGATCATGCCGTCCATGGCGACGCCGTGCAACCGAAGCGCCGAAAAGACGGCGTCGAGGACGCGCTTCGTCGTCTCGAAGCAAACTTCGATGGAGTGCGAGCCATCCATGAGAATCTCGGGCTCGACGATCGGCACCAAACCGTTCGCTTGGCAAATCGACGCGTATCTCGCCAACCCGTTTGCGTTCTCTCTCACCGCGAGTTCGCTCGGAAAACCGCGCGCCGGGTTAATATTCATAACCGCGCGCCACTTGGCGAATCGAGCTCCGAGCTCGTAATACTCCTTACATCTCGCCCCCAATCCGTCCAATCCGCCCGTCGTCGTCTCGTCTTCGCTGCCCGGCAGCGCGACGACGCCTGCGTCCACCTTGATTCCCGGAACCACGCCTCTCTTCGTCAACTCCTCGACAAAGCTCACCCCATCGCTCTTACCCGTCGATCGAATCGTTTCATCAAACATAATGACACCGCTGACGTACTCCTCCCATCCCGACGCCGTGAAGAGCAGCGTGCGCAGCGCGACGCGGTGTTCGAGCGTGTTTTCGAGACCAATCGAAGCGAGTCTCTTTCCAATCGTCCCCGTCGACTCGTCCGCCGCGAGGACACCCTTTCCGGGCGTGGACAATCGCAGCGCGGTCGCTCTGAGTTCTTCACCGTACGTCGACATCGTCGCGATAGGTTGCGTCGGCGTCTTCGGCGTCCACCCGTCGTCGTCTGCCGGCGTCGTGACGTGGATTTTCTTATCCTCAGCGAAACATATTTGTATGCGTAAACAGTAACCCATATTGATCCACCCGACGAGCGATGGCGAACGTCGCGTCGCGACCGCCGCGTCACATCGCGACGACGCGCTCGCACCGGCGAACCATGTCGCCGAAGACGCAGGTCGCCGCCTGGATCGCCGCGGCGTCCAACCTGCGCGACGACGCGCGCGCGTTCAATCGAGAACTGTCGAAATGGGTGCGCGGCTCGGGGAGACACTTAAATTCAGGCGGTAAAAACTCGGCGCCGACGCGCGCGCCGAACGGTGCGATCGATCTCAGGATGGCGTTCGTCTACGCCGTGGCGATGTTTGTCTTCAACTGGGCGCTGCGCGTGCTCTTGGTGGAGCCGGTGGCGAAGAGGCTGTTGGGTTTCGCCGACGGGAAGGCGATGACGCGGGGGCGCCGGGCAAAGGTGGAAAAGTTTGCGCAGAGCGCGCTGGAGATGGTGACGTACGGGGCGTTCAGCGTGTTCGGTATGGCTATCGTACCGCAGCAGACGTGGTTTTGGCCGTCGGCGTCGTGGTGGATCGGGTTTCCGAAGAAAACCTTGGCTGTGGACGGCGCGCTGCGGTGTTATTACTTGGCGTACGGAGCGCGTTACGCCGCGGGAGCGCTCAACGTTTTACTCGAGCACAAGCGCAAAGACTTTTGGTCGATGCAGATTCATCACTTTGCAACAATTGGTGTGATTTGGGTCTCTTACGCCTACGGTTGGACGCGCGTCGGAGCCATCATCATGCTCGTGCTCGACCCGGCGGACGTTCCGTTGCACGCCGCCAAGTGCGCCAAGTACATCGGAGACGCTCGAGGTAAAAAGAAGTTTCAACTCGCCGCCGACGTGCTCTTTGGCATTTTCCTCGTCACATTCTTCGTGATGCGTTTGGTCATGTACCCTTACGTCGTGTGGAGCTCACACTTTGAGGCGAGAAACTACTTCCCGCCGAGCGTCGGGTACTGGACGTGCGTCGTCCTGCTGTATATTATTCTCGCGTTACAAGTGTACTGGTTCAAGCTGATCCTCAACGTAGTTCATCGAGTTTTAGTCACCGGGTCGGCAGAGGACGTCAGAAGCGACGACGAGGACGAGGACGAGGACGACGAAACGAGCGCGGCTCGGGCGAAGAAGAATGCCTGACGCTTCGCTTTGTTTTGTTTCTTTGCAATAATCAAATCAATTCTTTCCGTGTTTACACCCCACTCTGCGTCGCCTGCACCGCGCCACTGTCGAGAGAAACATGCCCCGAACCGCGTCGACGTCGCGACTGACGATCCGACCGGTGTCGTCGACGCGATTTCGCTCGAGGCGCCGCGGCGTCGGCGTCGTCGCGAACGCTCGAGCCAGGGACGCCGCGCGAAAGCAATGGATGGATAAATCTATCGCCGTCGTCGGCGCCGGTCCGTCCGGTCTCGCCACCGCGCTCGCGCTTCGGAAGCGTGGGATCGATAACGTTCAAGTGTTTGATAGAGTGTCGGAGATTAAACCGAACATCGGGGGTGGGTTTAACCTGAATGGCGGCGCGCGGGTGCTGTGCGAGCTCGGGTTGGAGGACGCGTACGCAGAGTTGGCGAACGATTTGCTCGGTGTCAAGTCTCGGAGAGTGGATGGAGGTCAGACTTTGTTTGAAGTCAAGGTGCACGATGAAATTCGGCGAGACGAAGGGGCGAGAGAGGCGTTGGTGAGTGAAAAGGGAAAGGTTCTCGCCGGAACGGTACAGAGAGCCGATTTGCAGCGAGCGATGGCGGCGGCGCTTCCGGATGAATGTTTGGCGCTCGGGCGAGGGGTGAAGACGGTGTCGTCGAGCTCTGGAGCGGCGCAAATCGAGTTTGAAGACGGGACGAGCGAGTCGTTCGATTTAGTCATCGGAGCTGACGGAATCGATAGTCGAGTCCGACCGGCGGTCGACGGGAAGCGATCTACGCCAAAGTATAGTGGCATCAGAATCGTGTTTGGATGTACGCCGGCGGGTTCGGAAGCGCGACCGGCGAGCGATGTTAACACCGCGCACCAGTGGTTTGCCGATGGGGCGTACATGCTCGTCTTCACGGGTGGAGGCGACGCACCCGGGGCGAAGCAACACAACATCGCGCTTTGCATTCAAGACGAAGCCAAGCGAGACGAAAACACGGCGTGGCGCGCGAAATCTGCGGCAAAGGAGGAAGCTATCGCGCTCATGCGTGAGAAGGGTATTCCAGATGGCGCAATCAACGTCGCCGAGGCGTGCGATAGATTTTTCGACGTCGGCGTGCACTATCACGACGTACTGGACACGTGGAGCGACTCGGAAGGAACGGTGGCGCTCGTGGGTGACGCGTGTCACGCGATGCCGCCATTCCTAGGACAAGGTGCAAACCAAGCGATGCAAGACGCGCTCTGCATCGCGACGCAGCTTTCCGAAGTCGGCACAAAGTACGACACGGTCAAGGCTGCGCTCAACGCGTACGAGGCTATTCGGAAGCCCCCGACGGCGGCGATTATGCAAAGCTCGCGGTTCATCGGGGCGTTGGAGACTGGCGCTGGACCAGTCAGTTTGTTTAGAGATTTAGCGTTTTTCATAGCGGGCACGCTCGGTATTACCGCAAAAGTATTCTTGAGCGGCGCGATGCCGAGATTTGGCGACGAAGAGGCGGCGAACTGAGTTGTAAAAATAAAGAATTAAACTGTCTTTACATGAAGCGAAAACGCCTTACTATACATTTGCTTTGCGAAACTGAGTGGTGGCTAATACGGCGAATTCGGACTCTTTTTCGTCTTCATAGGAATGATAATGTTTGAAGTCGACGGTGGTTTCATATCCTTGATGTCGTCAAGCTGAATCTGAGTGGTTACCTTCTCCACGCCGCGGATCAGCTTCATCTCCACCGTCTCCCCGACTTGGAGCTTGTCCAGCGTGCGATACAAATCACTCGAGTCTTGGATGGGCTCTCCAGCGAGTTCAATGATGATATCTCCGAGAATTAAGCGTCCAGATTCGTCTCGCGAAGTTGAACGTACGCCCGCTCGGTAAGCCGGCCCTCCCTCGCGAGCGTCGAGAACGAGGACGCCGCCTAAACCGAGCTGGTCCAAAGCTCCGTCTGGCGCGAACGAGATGCCGAGGATTGGACGGGTCACTCGGCCTGTGCGAATGATTTGATCCACGATACCGCTCACCATGTCGCTTGGAAGCGCGAATCCGACGCCGCTCGACGTCCCAGACGCGCTATAAATGGCGGTGTTTATACCGATCAACTGTCCGCTTGAGTTGAGCAAAGGGCCTCCGCTGTTCCCGGGATTGATTGCGGCATCCGTCTGAATGATCCCATCGATCGGCCTACCCGTGTTCCCGCTCTGAATCTCGCGCCCAAGGCCGCTGATGATACCAGTCGTGAGCGTGTGATCCAAGCCGAACGGGTTGCCGATGGCGTACACGCGCTGTCCGACCATGGCTTCTCCGCTCGTACCGATGACGAGCGGCTTCATCACCCGCAACGCCTCTGGATCCGTCACCTGCAACACGGCAATGTCCTTATCGTCGTCAAACCCCACAATGGCTGCGTCGAAGACTTTCTGCTTCGCGACGCCGCCCTCTTTCGGCAGGAAAGACACCTTGAGCTGATTCGCCTTGTCGATGACGTGGTAGTTGGTGACAATGTGCCCCTTTGCGTCCCACACGATGCCGCTCCCTGCCCCTTGCGGGGCCTCCGTAAGGTTCAAAGTGAACGCATCGCGCCGCACCGCAACATTCGTAATGTACACCACGCTCGACTTGGCGTCGTTAAACAGATTCACCGTCTCCCTCTCCCCGTCGGTGAGTCTCTGTTTGACTTGCACCGTCCTGTACGTAGCGTCTCGCGTCTCGCTCTTCGCCGGCATCGGCAGGTTCACCGGGCCATCGCCTCGCGGAAACACACCGGGTTCAACGAACGCGCGTCTTTCGTCCCCGAATGGAATCTCCCCATCCTCCTCGTCGCCGTCCGCGCCATCGATGGGTGCCCTCGGGTCAAAGTAATACCGCCCGCCATCCGCGCGCGCATCCGCCACGAAATGAGATTCCAACTCACGCCTCGGGCCGACCGCCGCCTCGCCGCCATCGAACGCCCGCGCATCCATCGCGATTTGCATCGTCAACGCTACCGCCGTCGCTGCGCACCCCGCTCGACGCGCGAGATCGCGCGCTGCGTCGGTAAAGTCGGCACTCTGGGCACCTCGCACGCGTGACGTAACGTCTTCCCTTTCGCCGTCGCGCGCGCGCATCGTCGTCGCGACGCGCGCGGCGCTGCGTCGGCGTAGGAGACGACGCGATCGATCCTTCGCGTCGCATCGCGTCGGTAAAACCGCCGCCTCGGTCGCGACGACGGTTGCGAACATTGTTTTGTAACGAAGCGACGAAGTGTGAGGTGGGCGCTGAATCCTCACAACCCTGCGCGTCATGGACGCCCGCGACGACGACGCCCGGCCGTCGGGCGTCTCGGCGACGCACGCGCGACACATAGAGATCCTGTGTCGGTACTACGCGCGCGAAGGACCGGCGTTCGAGCGACGGGCGTGCGAGGAACGAGCGTACGAGGATGGATTTGAGTTTTTGCCGAGGGTGGACTCGGACGACGGAACGCTTCGCTTCGTCGACGATCGGGGCGGTGGGACGACGGAAGGGGTTCTGGCGGCAAGGGAGATGTACGCAACGGAACGGAGACGGGCGTTGGAGGCGCACGCGGCGTTTGCGGGAACGATGTTTGTGGATGATTTACAGACGCTGTCGAATTGCGAGGGAGCGGACGCGGATCGAGTCAAAGACGCGTCGGCGAACGCGCGAATCGAGGACGCGGCTGGCGACGATCGGGGTGGGGGGAGCTTGACTGCGGATGAGATGGCTGCGGCGGTGTCTCGGGCGCAAGAGATTGCGCAGAGACTCTTTGCGAGCGCGGAGACGACGTCGAGCCAGCCGCCGACGGAGGACGCGGAACGAGCCGCAACGCCGAAAGCCATCGAAACGCAGGACGCGGGCGCGCGCCAGACGATTGTGGTTGACTTTGGCGCCGATGGAGCGGTGACCATGTCTCGACGCGGGGAGGAAAACTCGACGCCGGGGGCGGGTACGCAGGGTGACGACGACGACGACGATGACTTTGACTTTGATACGCTCTTGTCCGGTTTCGTGAGAGAAGAGATTGAAGAAGCTATAAACGTGGGGGTTAACGCGAACGCCGAGGCCGGAACCACGGTGAACGATAACGCCGCGGAAACCCCTGCGGTGGAAGCCGCTGTGGAACCTCCCGCGTCGACGGAGGCGGAGGAGATCGCCATCGCAGAAAATCCGCCAACGAAACCGACTGAAACGCCGGTCAACAAGGCGGAGGAAACGGTCGATCTTTCGCTCCTCTTCCCGAGCTCGAAGCGTAAACCTGTGGGTAACTTGGGCGGATTTGAAGAAATTATGAAGCCGAAGAAGAAGAAGAAACCGAAGAAGCCCAAGTATGCGCCGACGCCGAAACTCACGGATGATCTCGTCGGTCTCCCAGTTCGGAGCGAGGACCAAGATGATGACGACGAGCTCGAAGAGACGGACGTGGACGACTCTCCGCAAGTGACCGAAGCTGTTGACGAAGTATTCTTCCTTCCGGGACGCCCTGTGAAAACGAGGGTTCCAGTTGAAGAGGATGAAGACGTGACGCAACGAGTCGCAGAGGAGACAAATAAAGAGACTGAGGTTGAGGTTCTCGCGACGACAGACGTCGAGGATGAAGGTGAGGACGATGTGGTGACGGCAGTTGAAGCAACCGAGGTTCTCGCGACGACAGATGTCGAAGACGAAGGCGAGGAAGAGGTATTCCAACTTCCGGGGCGTCCGGTTATGAAAGTGTCGGAGCCCGTCACCCCAGTCAAAGAAGTTGTCGCGTTCATGCTTCCGGGCAAACCTGTGCGAAAGCAGGAAGAACAAACAAAAGAGCCCACACCAAAGCAAGAGAAGAAAAAGGTGGGAAGACCTCCAAAGAAGGAGAAGACGCCGGAGGCCACGACGACCGAGCCAGCTTCGACCGCATTCGCGTTGCCTGGGAGACCGGTCAACATCGCACCCATGTTTCCGGGTAAGCCGGTCGAAAAGAACGCGCGCCCGAAGCAGACTAAGAGTGCACAGGCGCCGATCGCAATCCCGCCGCCCGTCGAAGACAAGGAGCGAGAGTCATCAGAGGAGAGAACCTCGACGCCCGTGCCCGCCGCGGAACCGGAAGTGAAACCGGTAGCGTCAACATCACCAAAACTCGTCGATTCGCCTGCCGATTGTGCGAACGACGGCTTGCCGGGCTTGCCGGCATCCAAGACGAAGGGTCAGAAGAAGCTTCCTCCCAAGATTGTCGCCGACACGGTGCTCGCGCAGCGCGTCATGGCGTTTATCAAGTCTACGCTGCAGACGCAAGAATTGACGAGACCGCAGTACAAGATGATTTTGCGCAAGAGCATGCATAAAGTCATCACGACCGTTCCCGACAAGTTCAGTCAAAACACCGAAGAAGGCGCTTCTTCGTTCCTGACGGATTCGAGAAAGCGCAAAATCAACACGCTGCTCGACGCGTACATTGTGCGAGTGAGGACGCGCACGCGGGGGCCGAAAGGATCCACGCCGAATGTATGATTAAGTACAAGATTGTTTATGGGACGCATGATCGGTGTGTCTTATCGTGTTTCATCGCAGAAACACCACTTAGCCAGAAAAGAAAGAAATCCCTAGCATCAATAGCACATTGCAATTCAACGTCATGATTCATTTTGGCGCAACTTTGCGTCGCGAAGCGTTCCGAACACTCTTTGATATCTCTTTATTCAATTTTGTAGCTAATAAGAAAGAAATACTGTTGCATAGACGCTCTACTCACTTACTCGATATTCACCAACCCCGTGATTCGGCGGAACTCGTCAGTGTACGCCGAGTCGCCGCTCGCCGCCGACGGCGCGGAAACCGCCGCCGACGCCTTCTTCTTCTCCCCCTCCGCTCGCTTGACTCGGCTGTACAAGAAGACACCGAACAATGCGAGAGCGGTACCCGCCATGTTGAGGCTGGACACCGGATTCTTGAAATACAGTAACGTCACGACAATGACGGTGACGCGCTTCATGCAGTTACCGACAGAGTGTGTCACTGGCGAGACGCGAGAAAGAATCATGTACGAAATTTGCTGGTACATTTGAAAGCAAAATCCGGCAATCAAGAGGCGCTTCGCGAGCTCTTGGAAGCTCACACCGACTGCAGCCATGGCGCTCGGGGTGAAACGAACGCCTTCGATGCCGACGGCGATCGGAAGGCACACCAAACAGCTGAGCATGGTGATGACGCTGAAGAGGTTGATGTTGTCGATGGCCCCTTTGATGGAAGACAATCCCATCATCTTCTTGCTCAACACATTTCTCGATTGAAAGGTAATGTTAGAGCCCATGGCGGAGAGGAAACCCGCCCAGTTGAAGCTCACTTCGGTGATGGAGGCGAGCGCGACGCCCCCGACGACGGGAACGAGCGCTCCCATGACGGCCAACGATGGAATGTCCCCCAAGAACAACGCCGAGAGTAACACCGAAAAGAAGGGCTCCATCGCCTTGATGGTGTGCGTGAACGACACCGCCACCTTGCCCAGAGACACATTCGTCAACAAGTTACCGACGGTATGAATCACAGCCAACGGAACAATCGGCTTGAGCATCTCCTTATTCAGCGTCGGCGGTTTCTTCGCCCCGCTCGCCCACATAGCCGCGATCAGCGCGCTCCCGACCCCGAGTTCAATCAGCGTCACCGTCACCGGGTACGGGAAGCTCTTCAAAATTTGTTTGTTATAAATGTTAAACACAATGTTGAACCCGTACCAGCACATGAAGAGCGCGAGAAGCAACCCAGCGTTCAACGCGTCCTTGCCCCGCGCCTTCCAAACCTCGCCCTTATCCGCGGTCGCGTTCGCCCGCGGCGCCGTCCCGCGTCGTCGTCCCCGCGTCTCGCGTCGTCCCGCCCCGGCGATCATCGCGCGATGCATCACCCTCGTCATCTTCACCGCGTCGCCGTCGCCTCGCGTCGCCTCCGCGACAACCGCGGCTCTCGCGACGCGTCTTTCGATGCCACAGCCAGCCGCCGCCGCCGGTCGACATTCACCGATCTTTTGCGCCGCTCTTCCCATCGTGCGCGTCGTCGTCGCGCGTCGCGCCATCGTCGCCGCGTTCGGCGTCATCGCGGTGGACATCGTCGCGTCGTCGTTCGATCGGTCGGTCGGCGTCCGTCCCTCGTCGACGTCTGTCGCGACGCGGCCGTCGCGCGAGGGTAATCTAATCGACGCATCTTTAAAAAACCACCCAGGTGTATGTTTAAACAGTATGTAGGGTTTTGGAAAGAAGCCCTGCATCGCTCTGTCGGTGCTCTCTGACCAGGGCGAACACCGCTCGGGGAACTTTTCGATTGGCGTGCGATTCCACCGCGGGCGTCGGGCTTTGGTTTCGGTTCCCCCGCGCGGGTCGGTTCGTTGGATCGGGACTCGTCGCGGCGCTGGCGTCGTTCGTTCGGTCGTTCGTTCGTTCGGTCGGTCCGCCGGAGCTCTGGCGGAGGAACGGCGCTCCGCGCGACTGGCGCGTCCGTCCATCCGTCCATCCGTCGCTAAATAGAAATCTAAATGTTACATGCGCGCGCGCGCGCGCTCAGATGAAGGGAATCATGGCTCGACACCGCGCCGGGTATCGCCGAGGAAAGGTTTCGCGGTACCACCTCGCCGTCGCCGCGGCGCGCGGATACAGATTGGCAAAGGTCCAAAACGCAAACGCGCGCGCGGCTCGAACGTGTGGACACAAAGCGGCGAACGCGGTCCACTCGATGAGCTCACCGAGGTAGTGCGGACATGCGACGAGGTAGAAAAGACCGCCTCTGGGCATGACGTAACGCCCAGAGCGCTCAGACTCGGGGGCGGACGCCGCCGTAGCTCGCAAACGCCGAAGCTTCGCGTCGTGATAGACGTTGATGAAGACACCGAGGACGAAAGCGACGACGGCGTATCGAAGATGGAGCTCATTCTCTGGCGCTTGACCTCTGTACGCGAGCTCGGAGCCGACGAGAATACCGTTCACGACGTTGAACGCCACCGCGGACGAGACGGTTATCCACGCCGTGGGTCCAAGCGAACGGGTGAGTGGGTACACCACCGCTCGGTGCGCGTAGTGCGCAAACCACACCGCGACGAGCGCGCGGACGTACGCCGGGTCGCTCGATCCGCCTTTTGCAAACTCGGGGAAGATTTCCGACCCGCGGGTGACGCCCAACCAGAGGAAGATTGGGCTGGGAATCTCTTGTAAAAACCAACCCAACCCGCCGGGCATCTTTGGACCCCAACCGGCGGCGAAAAACTTGCCGTACGGGGCGTTGGTGGTGAAGAGGAAAGGGAAAGTCACCGCCGCGATGGCGACCCAGGCGGTGAGGACCTGGTCGTGGGATACCATCGTACCAGAGGCGCGGCCCGAACGGGCGGTGCGCGCGGATGCGCCGACGCCGCGGTTTGAAGACGGGTCCGGGGCGCCGCGACCCATTTGATAGCGAGGCAACAAACCCGGCAGACTCAGCGCTTCTTGACGACGCTCAAGAGCTCTGCGCGGGTGTAAAAGGCTCTGAAATCCTTCTTGCGGTTCACCTTGGCGTACTTGACGTCGCGATAAATCAAATAGAACAACGGGAAGACGGTGAATAGCGTCGTCAACGCGAGGAGGTTGTAATCCTCGCGCGCCAACGCGTCGCAACACGTCTCCTGAATCGGATTCCAGTACACCCTCGGGGCGTTGAGATCGATGGAGAGCTCGTGGAGGACGCTAGTGCGTCTGAGCGCGCCGATGCTCATCTCGTACTTGCGCTCGAAGGATTGCTGAAAGTCCAAGTGTAAAAAGTGTAGCTCCGTCTGACCGGCGTCGAGCGCCTCGACGGGGGCGCGCAGACACTCGCTCAGACCCTTCAAACCGTACCACTCCGTCTTTGCGTCGTAACTCTCGTCGTAAGCGACGCTGCAGTTTCTGTGTCCGCCCCAATTGTTATCGCACACGTACCACAGCGGCACCGGATCCCGCGTCGCCCAACCGTCGCGAGTCACCGGCACGGCGCAGTACGTCCCACTCGCCTCCGCCCCAGCCTTATACATGTACTTTTCATCCGGCGGCGGAAGCGTCGCGTGGTACTCCCCCATCAAATCAAACCTAAAGTGCTCCTTCCGAATGTCTACGAGCGAAATCGCATCCGCGTCCTTGGCGTCGACGCGCAACCCGCCCACCGTCGCTCGCTCCACAACCACCGGGTCCGTTCGACTCCACGGACTCAGCGCGCTCGTCGCCGTCAGCGTCGCCGGAAGCAAACTCAACGCCAAACCAATCGTCGCGTGTTCTGCGTACCTCGTCGGCCGCTTCGCGATCGCTCGAACCGCGCCCAACAAACACGCCGCTCCGCACGTCGTCGCTCCAAAGTACACCCCACCCACGCACGCGCACCCGATCGCCGGGGCGTACACGAGCATCCAACCCATCGCGAACCCGATCGCCTTGAACGTCGCCCGCTCCCACCGCCCCAGCATCGCCGTCGCCGCCTCGAATCGTCGCGAAAAGAGCGTCCACGCGCCCGCGGCTCGTTTCAACGCCCGTCTCCATCGTCGCGAAAACGTCGTGGGCGTCTTCGTCGTCGGCGTCTTCGCCATCCCGCGCCGGGCAGCGGACGCGGCGAACAACGCGGCGAGCCACCCACCGGCGCGCTTCGACGAGGAACGACGACGACGCGGCGTCGGCGACGGCATCGTTGTTAGTGCGCGCGCGCGCAGTTGTAACGACTTTTTTTGGTTTGACAAAATTCAAAACGTCAGTCGCCGACGACGGGACGATCGGACGACGGAGATGCCGCGCGCGCGACGCGTCGTGTCCGTCGCGATGAGCGGGGCGGTGCAGAACGCCGTCGTGCCGCTCTTCGCGGCGGTACAGCTCGCGCTTTTTGGACTGATTCGAACGCAGACTTCAGCGCAGGCGGCGTTCGGACTCGTCGCGTTGACGACGAACGTGGCGACGACGTCGTTGAATTTCCTCGCGGATGGCGTCGCGGCAAAGGTTGGGAGGTATCTCGGACGCGGGGAGCGAGAAGAAGCCGGGGCGGCGGGACGGTTGGCGTTGACGTGCGCGTTGCTCGCGGGCGGGGCGAGCGCGGCTTCGTTGACCGCGGCGTTGAGAGATGGACGAATGCTCCAAGCGTTCGGGTTGGATGCGCACACGGAGAGTTTGTCAAAGACGTACTTTTGGTATAGAACGGCGGCGGTACCGTTCGCGTGCGTGTTTTCGTGTGCGATGGGGATTTTGAGTGGGATTGGACGGGTGAACGCGGCGACGGGGTGTCAAATCGGTAGAGCGGCGAGCGAGACTTTGGCGGTGGTTTTCGCGTTGGTCATCGGAGGCGACGACGCGTCGCGGGTCATGCGCGTCGCGGGGGTGGGGTATTTCGTCGCGGTCGTCGCGCAGGCGGTGGTCGGGACGACGTTGACGCTGCGAATGCATACGAGGGACGGGGACGAAGAGAACCACGCGTACTCGGCGCCACTCGACGTCTTTGGCGCAAAATCCTTGGCGATGCGAGAGGCGTTCGATTTCGTTCGCGATGGGTTGTCCATGTGGTCGCGATCGGTGTTGTTACAAGCGTCGTTTCTCATCGCCATGGGCGTCGCCGCGAGGTCGTTTGATGCCGCCGGATTGGCGGCGCACCACATCGTCACGAGTTTATGGATGATTTGTTCTCATTTGACTGACGGGTACGCGACGGCGGCAGTCGTCATCGGAAGCCGACTATTCGGCGCCGGGCGCAAACGTGAGCTCATTAATCTCTCGCGAGCACTCGTCGGCGTGGGTGTCGTCACCGGTGCGTTGTTCAGCGCGATTCTCATCGCCGGCGAATCTGGAATTCCGAATTTGTACACGCGAGACGAAGCGACAAAGAGTGCGCTGCTGTCTTCAGGCGTCTGGCGAGTTCTCGTCATCGCGCAACCGGTGAACGCGGCGTGTTTCGTGTACGACGGTTTCATCTACGCGACGCATTCGTTCGAGTACATCAGAGAAGTGATGGCGAGCGGTGTGGGATTGGTGTTTCTCCCGGCGCTCTTCTTTGCCAATCGGCCGACGGCATCGCTGCGCGGCATTTGGACGGCAAAGCTAGCGTTGAACGTCTGGCGCGTCTTCTGGCTCGCCGCGCGCGTGCACGTGTGGTTACCCACGCAAGAACTCGAACGCGTATTAGAACCGGATTCTTCGTCAGAAGAGGATGACGACAACTACGACGAGGATCACGATGATCGAAGTGCGCCGTACGAGCCTTTGATTTCGTCGCCAGACGAGACGACGGCGGACTCGCCCGCGATTCCGTCTGGATCGACCCCAGGGGGTGTACGATACGAATCGTCGCTCAAACCGTCTAAGATTAAGAACAATCCGGGGTTATCACCGATTCGCACGCCCGAGCTCGCGTTGGCGAGATCGAGTAACCTGCGCGCGAGCGCGGATCAGTTTCAACCGCGATGAGGCGGCGGTATCACTAAGTAGCATTGATGTAAATTCACAAATCTATCTCTCTCACGATTCCCAGTCGAAATCACTCCCGCTGTCGTCCTCGGCAGCCTCAGCCACGGCTTTGGCCTCGCGTCTCGCCCGCTTCTTCGCCGCGCGCGCCTCGTTTGGATTGTATTGCCCTTCGGCTCCGTACAGTGCGCGTTGTCGCGACGACGCCGCCTTCGACTTCGACTTCGCCTCGGCGTGTCGCAACGCGCGTTGCGTGCGTCCAGCCTCGCTATCGTCGCGAGCCATCGCCATCGGGGCGTGTGTGCCGTCTCCGTCGTCTCCGTCGGCGCCATCGTCATCCTCATCCATGCCGTCGTCGTCGTCGCTCAAATCGTGCGCTTCGATGAAACCGTTACCCATCGTCTGAACGGGCATGAAATCGTCACCCTCTTCCTCCTCGGGGAGTCCCGCGATGACGGTCGATTGCTCGTCAGCAAACACCTTGTCTGCGTCGAACTCTTCGCTCCAGTTTCCTACGATTTCCGCCGATGCGTGCTCCTTGTTCGCCGTGCGTTCGGGAGGCGACGTAAAGTACGGAATGCGGCCATTGTTCCAATCCGTCAAGACGACGCGCGCCGCCGCCTTCAAGTCTGGAATGCCACCTTTCTTGAGCTTACCCTGCACCCGCGCGACTTGACGAAGGAAATCGTCTACATCTCCAAACCTTCCCGTCTTGTACATGAGCATCAACTGTTCAGCCGGGCAGCGACGTGTGATTTCGTGCACAGGCGCGATGGGATCCTCAATACGCTCCACCTTGACGCAGTTGCGAAGGGCCGCCGCGCCCGCAGACTCACCGAGGGAACTGGCGAACACCACACCCGGGGAATCGATGAGCTTGACGTGTTTATCGAGGTTAATCTCCTTCAACACCTTGGTCATGCCCGGGGTGTTACCGACGGCGGCAGCAGTTCTGCTGCGCTTGAGCGAGTTGATGAGACTCGACTTGCCGACATTTGGAAAACCGACGATACCCACCGTGATGGCTGTCTTCATATTCTTGTTGCGAGCGTAGTTCTTCAACATTTGCAACAAGTTTTCCGCGCCGAGAGAATCGGTGCCGCCGAGAGCGTTTCCAGATGACTTGAAATTGGCGTTTCTCGCGCCGAGCTTGGTCGCTCCGGTGGACGTGGCGCACTTGAAAGCCACCGTCGGGAGTTCCTCTCGAAAGTACTTCAGCCAAGCCATGACGTTTTCTTTAGGCACCAAATCAATCTTGTTCAACAACAAAACGACGCGTTTATCCGGATTCATTCTTCGCACGAAACGCTCAACCTCGGGCGAGCGACACGACAGCGGATCTCTCGCGTCCAACACTTGAATGATGACGTCTGAAATCTCCACAACCTTGACAAACTCCTTGTAATACGCCCGCCGACTCGCATCTTGATCGACAATCTCTCTCGCCTCGAGTTCATCCGCGAGTTTCGCCGCCTTTTTCTCTTCGTAATTCGCCTCCTTCCTCGCCGCGTACGCTCTCAAAGCCTCGAGCGTCGGCGCCGTCTCGCCCGCGTCCATCATCTCCTTGGCCAACCTCTTATTCTCCGCTCGTCTCACTTTTTTCGCCTCGGCCAACTCTTCCGCCTTCTTATCCATCTTTTCGTGTTCGTACTCAATCTCCTTCATCAATTCATCCTTGTACGGCCACGCCGTGGGCACCCCCGGGTCTTTCGGTCCCTTCTTTTTGATCCCCAGGCGCTTGAGACGGTTTTCCTCCTTGCGCTTCTTCTTGTGGTGCTCCTTCACCTTGCGTATAACCTTGTACTTTTGTTTCAGCGTCGTCCGCTTCGACTTGGATTTCGTCGATTTCTTCGGCATGATGACGCTTCTTCTCCTTTGTCTTCGTCGCCTTCTTCTTCACCGTCTCCGTTTCTTTCCGTGTGTTTCGTCGTCACCGTTCGTGCGTCGTCCTCCAGCGGCAGCAGCGGCGAGTGGTCTCTGGAGCCGAGTACCGATCCTTTGTCGTCGCTCTTCCTTTATCCTCGCGAGAAACCCGCCGCGGTTATCTGCGGGGAAACAAACGAACGAACGAACGTTGCGTGTCCGTCGTCGTCCGTCCAGCCTGCGTCGGGGTCGGGCGTCGTCGACGTGTGTCGTCGCGGTCGAAGAATGCGCTCTTTTTCGGCGGCGGCGGCGCAATGGTGCTTCGCGTGTTTGTAGTTTTGTTGACCGGTCGCAACTGTTTGTATGTGTATACAGTATGATTTGAACCGGCGACGTCGACAAAACGCCACCGAACGACGTCCACCGCAGACGACGACGCGCGGGCGTGGGCGCGAGGGCGTGCACGGGGACGCGAGGACGGCGCGTGCTTTTTCGCGCGTGAGTGTGTTGGTGTGCGCGCGCTCGGCGTGCTTCGTGGCGACGGTGGGAGAACCGTTTTGAAGCGGTGGCATCTTGTTCCACTTTAGTCAACATGGCGCCGTTGGCGGGCGCGCCGCGCGGGAAGTACTCCCGAAACGCCTTGTTCGCCCTGGCGTTCATTGCGAGCTCTCTCGTCGCCGGGACCGTGTACGGGTGGCCGCCGTTGCGAAGGCTGCTGCTCGCCGAGGATGGGTCGCTGGGCGAAAAGCGCTTGGCGAGGCACTTTACGGCGGGATCGTGGAGCGTGCAAGGCGGACGATTCGTCGCTGGGATGTCGAGAGATCACCTCGGGACGAGGTTTACATGTTGTGCGTGCTTGGCGTTCGTGACTCTAGGAGCGGTGGCGCTCGCGGCGGCGGGGGCGACGGAGGATGCGTTGTTGACGTGCGGAATGTTTGGCGTCGGATTGGGATCGGGGGTGCAGTTATGCGTGCAACCGGTGGCGGCGTTGTTCCCAGAGCGCGCGAGCACCGTCATGAGCGCGCTGAGCGGGGCGTTTCAGATTTCGGGGTTGGTGTTCTTAGCGCTCACGGCTGGGGATGATCGGGAGATTGGTTTTTACGTCTTTGCGGGGTGTGCGGCGACGCTCTTCGTGGCGTGCTTCGTCATGCTGCCAAACGGACAGAGTTTCTTTGAAACCGTCGCCGACGACGAAGCGGTGGTTGTCGCGACGACGACGCGAAGCGGGGACGTGGAAGACGAAGAAAACGAGGTGGAGGAGGTAAAACCACCGAGCGCCCAGCCCGTGAGAGACGCGCACGCGAGGCTGGAAGGATTGGCCAACGGGAAAACGCGAGGAGAACAAATGAAATCGGCAGAGTATTTCGGCCTCGTCGCCTGGTTCACCCTCGTCGTCTGTCCGCTGCAGTTTTACATTGCCGCAATCGGCTACCAACTCGAGCTTAAAGGGGACGACGATGGACACTACGCGAGTATTTTTTCCGCGGCGTACGGATCGGTGGCGATTTTCGCCGCGTACGGAGGCCGCGTTGCCGATAAAGTCGGATGCGGCGTCTGTCAAGGCTTCGCGACGCTCTCGACAGCCATCTCCTTTCTCATTTTGACGCTCCCGAAGAGCGCTGGGTTGGGCGTGCAAGTTTTTGGGATGTTGCTCTATTCATTCGGCCGGTTGTTCATCTTTGCCATGTATTTCAGCAACATCGGACGAAGGTTTGGTTTCGAGCATTACGGCACGCTCTGTGGGCTCGGGTTGCTCATCTCAGCCATTTGGAGTTTAATTCAGTACCCACTGCTCGCGTGGGCGGTGGATAGCGCACCCATCGGCGCAAACATGGTTTGTTTCGCCATGATGACCGTGACTTTGCCCTACACGGCGTGGCTCGCCCGTAGAGAGCTCGCCGAGCGACGGGCGGCGAAAACGTAACGAGTACTTACAGAGAACCGCGTAAAAGTAGTTTTTATGATAGTAGTAGAGACAGCTCGAGACAGACATCGGTCCATCGAGTGAGCGCACGCGCAGTAGTAGCAGATTGTTTTGTTTTAACCAAGTACCGTAGCAGATAACGAATTCGAACTGAAAACTCGCTTACAAAAACCGATGTAGTACGTCGCGTCAAAGCGCCTGAAGTCTCTGTGGCGCAGCCTGCGGCGCGATGACGGGAATGCGTCTCCCGTGCGCCCCTTGCACGTCTGCAATAATGTACTGGAAATCCCAGTCTCCCGTTTCCGCGTTCAAACCAGCCTCGGCAGTGACCATCGCGCTTCCTCTCGGTCCTCTCACGTGAAACTGCACCAACAACCGCTCGCGACCTCTCGCGTCCAACACCACCCGGTGCGGAATGTTCCTCCTCGCCCCGCGGCTTCGACTCTCGCTCCCGTATCCCGTCATTGGTGTCCCAACCGCCACAGTCACCCGCGGATCCTCGTTCAGCTTTTCCATCGCCGCGTTAAAGACGCGTTGTTCGCGCGGCGTCGTCAACAATTCGTTCGCCGCAAACCACGCCGCGCCCGCGGCGATACCGAGTCCAATCAGTCCGACGACCCCGTACGACGCCCCCTCGACCGCGCTCACCGGTTTCTCGGGAATCCACTTATCCGTCACTTCGTCGTAACGTCCCGATCGAGACGCATCCGTCGCTTGAACCTCGTCGCCCGAGCGGTTTTGATTCTGATTCTTCTTTGACGCCGAGGAAGACGAAGACGCGCGACACCGACGCGTCATCATCATCGACATCGGTAAACCCGAAGACGACGAAGCAGATGAGGTCGAACACGGCGTCGTCGCACCCGACATAAATCCTCGACGCACCGCGGTCGTCGGCGCCGATACCGACGCCAACGCCGACGACTTCGTCAGCACCATAATCTCTCTGATCATCATCAACCCTCGTCTCATGACGCACGACGCGTGACGCACCGCCGCGACGCGTTCAAACCCTTCGACTAATTATCCCCCAATCGCCCCTTCGTCGATACACGAAGAGTCGCGTCGATTATCGCGTCGTCCACGCGTTGCGCAATGACGCCGCGACCGCAGTGAGTAATCATGCGTTTTCCACACACCGCGACGTTCGTCGACCCGCGGACGACGGCGACGCGCGAAACGCGCTCGAGATGTTTTTGAAAACTGCGGCAAAAAAACTCGCAGAGGAATCCGCGGCGAGAACCGCCGTCGATGCCGATCGCGCGCGCGAGCACCGGCGGCATCAGCGCGCAGTGGAAACGAACCGAATCGAACGCGAAAAGGAGCGCCAACGCGAGCGCGCGGAAGAGCGACGACGGAAACTCGCCGAGGCGAACGAAGCGGCGGCGCGACGGGGGACACACGGGGCGGAGTACGTCGGGCGGTTGCGCGTCGAGCGAAGCGAGGCGGCAAAGACGCGGGGGATTCGGGCGAGATGGGAAGACAAGGCGCAGTTGCCGAGGAGTTGCGCGAACGCGGTGGGCGCCGACGCGTGCGGACGGGCGCACTTTTACGTCGAGAGAACGGGCGAAGACGGATCGAGCGTGGGGACGCACGTGGGGGTTTTGGATTACGGGAGCGTGGAGGAAGGGAAGATCGGGTTACCGGTCGGGGTGATGACGGCGTTGGGCGACGCGCGCGACGGCGACGAGGTGTCGGTTCGGTACGTGGCGTTGCCGACGGGATCAAAGATGACTTTAAAGCCGAAAACGAATGATTTCGCGAAAGATTTCGCAAACGATGACGTTCGAGAGGTGTTGGAGCGAGTGATGATGGGTCGGAGTTGCGTCACGGTGGGGGATAAGGTGTTTGTAGAGCGAGACGAGGCGGCGGGCGAAGACGCGAGCGGCGTCGAGCGCAAACGATACGAGCTTTTGGTGACGGAAGTGCGACCGGATGACGAGGAAACGCGGGCGATTTCGCTGTTAGAGACGGACGTGGAGGTTGAACTCGAACCGAGCGAGGAGTACGAACGCGTCGTGGCGGAGCTTGAAACGAGACAACGCAGGAGAAAGGAGGAATTTGAGCGCGCAAAGGAGGCGCTCGCGGAGCGCGAGCGAGAAAAGCTCGCCGCGAAAGAGGCGTTTGAAGAGCGCAAACGCGCGCTCAAGGCGTCGATTAAACCCGAACCCGACGAACCCAGAGGTGCTCCTGGGATTGTGACCCTCAGATTTAGCCTTCCGAACGGCACGCTTTCGACGAGACGATTTAGAAGCGGCGACGCCCTTGCTTACGTCTTTGACTACGCGCGCAGTTTGGACGACGACGTCCTCGCCCGAGACGCGGGCGACGTCATTCTCGCCGCGCGCCAAGTCCCGGGCGGTAGCGCGGTCGATGCGATCGAGATTAAGGAGAGCGACGCGATGAAGGGGGCGGTGATTGACGAAACGCTCGACGCGAGGACGTTTTTCATTCGATGAGTAAATGTACTACACGAATGAAACGCTGTTGTAATCTCTACTGTTGTTACTGTTGTACACACAATGTTTAGGGGTCCGCCATTCACCAAAACCCCCACTTTTCCTCCTTTGGATACACGATGAGCGGTTTGAGCGCGTGGCACCCCTTGGACACGCGTAAATGCCGCTGCATGCACTGCGCCCGTCGCGTCTCAAATCCGCGTCCGTGGTTCATGTACACGAACCGCTCGTGATACCCCAAATTATGCGGCCCGTTCACGCAACACGTCGGATCCGCCCCATCGCACCGGTAGTAAATGATCGGCGTATTCGTCACTATGGCTTTCGTCTCGTTAAACGCCAAGGCGAGCAAAATTGTCGTAGAAAAACACAACGAAGACGTCAACGTCAACCCCACGCCGACGACGAGCGACAACAACCCGCTCTTCGCCGGACCAGACGCGACGAGCGCGCTCTCCACCGGAACCGCAGCGGCCGATATAAAATCACCCGCGTGTACCGTAAATTCGTAACTCGCGTACGCCGCGACCGCCGTCGCCAACGCGGAGGCGAATATCGGACCGGCTTTGCGTTGAAACGGCTCGCGTCCGCCGATCTCCTTCGCCAGCGTCTCGCACTCGGCGCGCTTTTGCTCTTTTCGTTCCGCCTCTGTTTTCGCCAGCGCTTCCGCCTCGGCGCGTTTGCGCGATTCCACCGCGTTCGCGATCGCCCTGCGCGTCACCGCAGCCTTGGCGCGCTGCGCTTCGAGCGCGGCTTCGCGCGCCAGCGCTTCCGCGGTCGACGACGACGACGACTTTACACCCTCATCGGACGATGACGACGACGACGACAACGACGACTTTACGCCGTCATCGGACGACGACGCGACGCGGTGGTAACGAAGACGACGTGCCCGGTCGTTCACGAACCGATCCCGTCGCGACGACGGCGGCGGCGCGACGGTCCGACGCGCGACCGCGACGACGCGCATGTTTATGACGACGACGACGACGATGCCTTTTTCAAAACGTCGCAACTGTCGATCCACAAACCGCACTTCGCGTCGACGCCCGCCCGCCCGCCCGCCCGCCGATGGCGGCGTCGAGCGGCGGCGCCGGACTCGGCGTCGTCGCCCGCATCGACGCGCACGCGAGCGGTACGGCGGAGGACCGACGGCGGGCGCAGAGCGCGCTCGAACGAGCGGTGAGACGCGCGTCGGCGAGCATGCGAAAGCGAGGCTGGGTCGTCGAGCGCTTGACAGAGCTCGCGCCGAAGATCGGGGCGGTGAAACTGTGGGGGGATAACTCGGGCGCCGGGAAACGGGTGCGATTGTGCGTGCGTCAGAAGATTGCTCGCGGACGCGGGTCGAGCGGGCGCGGGTCGAGCGGACGCTCGAATCGCGCGAACGCGAATCGCGCGTCGTCATCTTTTCGTTGGATCGACGAGGACCAAGTGTTCGCGGTGTTTCTCCACGAGCTGGCGCACATCGAGCGAGGACCGCACGACGCCAAGTTTTATAAAATTTTAAACGAGCTCAAGGCGGAGGCGGAGCTTCGCATGGCGGATGATTTTTACGTGTGCGGTCGGTGCGTGGGCGGAGCCGCGACCGCGGCGAGCCCTCGAACCGCCGCCGCGCGCGCCGCGATGAAGCGGCGCCGAGACGACGCCGCCCGATCGACGACGACGAGAGGACGACGATCTTCAACGACGACGACGACGGTGGGAGACACCGACGTCATTGAGATACTA
>Ga0255777_10001000_pt1 | contig 27050 bp, 26 predicted proteins | sample 101ome_15_FD_179975 | JGI IMG/M metagenome (GOLD analysis project Ga0255777, IMG submission 179975) | Coastal salt marsh microbial communities from the Groves Creek Marsh, Skidaway Island, Georgia - 101402AT metaG (version 2) | ecosystem: Environmental > Aquatic > Marine > Intertidal zone >... | reverse complement strand
AATTAAAGATAGAGATTTTGGTTCAACTCTGGCAAAACTAAATGTTCCAGAAGGACCATTTTTAATGGTCCCTTTTATAGGTCCTAGAACCACAAGAGATTTTACCGGAACCATTTTAGACACAAATATTACGTCTAATATTTCTTCTCAAGATTTAAATAATTTAAAATTAATTGAAATTCCTATCGACACAATAGACACAAGAGCTAGACTCTCTAAAACAATTGATAATATCTATGAATCAGCTGATCCATACATCAAGCTAAGATCATTTTATATTCAAAACAGAAGAAATGTCGTATACGATGAAAAATATTCTGATCTCAAAAACAAAAAGGCAGACGAAGAATTTGAAAAATTATTGGAATAAAATTAAAAAAATATTTGTTTTCCTATTTTTATTTATATCTCCACTATTTGTCCATAACTCATATTCTGATGATATAAAAAATGGAGAACATGTTATCCAAGAATTAATAGCAAAAACCCAAAAGCATGCTTTAGAGACAATTCATCTTTCTTCTGAAGAAAGGTCAAAAAAGATAACACCAATAATTCAACAATACCTTAATTTAAATTTTATGGCCAAGGCCACAACAGGAAGTTTTTGGAATAAGGCAACTAATGATGAAAAAATAAAATATGAATTAGCATTGCTTGATCAAATTATTAATACAGTCGAAGAGCATTTAAATACTCTTGCAACATTATCTTACAAACCTATTAAATCTGAGTTCAGAGGTAAAAAATTGCTTTATATAACTGGAGTAATTGAAGATAAAAGTAAAATCAAACCTCCTATTAATTTATTATGGAAACTTTCAAAAGGTAAAGATGAAGCCATAAAAATTCTTGACTTAGAAATAGAGGGAATATCTTTAATTCGCTCTCATAAATCAGAAACAATGTCAATCTTGAGAAAAAATAAAGGCGATTTCAACGATTTAATAGGAAAGCTTAAAATCAAAAAATAATTTATCTTGTAATTGGTTTATATTTCATTCTTTTAGGATTCAAAGCTTCTGCACCTAATCTTCTTTTTTTATCATTCTCGTAATCTTGGTAATTTCCTTCAAACCACTCTACATGACTATTACCCTCAAAAGCTAATATGTGAGTAGCAAGTTTATTTAAAAACCATCTATCATGAGAAATAACGACAACACAGCCAGAAAATTCTAAAATCGCTTCTTCTAATGATCTCAAGGTATCCACATCTAGATCGTTTGTTGGCTCATCGAGTAATAATACATTCCCAGGTATTTTTAGCGTTCTTGCTAAGTGCACTCTATTTCTTTCCCCTCCAGACAATTGGCTGACAATTTTTTGTTGATCAGAACCTTTAAAATTAAACTGCCCCACATAAGCCCTACTTTGAATAGTTTTTTTACCAATCTGGATTTCATCCAGTCCATCACAAATAGATTCCCAAACATTTTTTTCAGGCTTTAAAACATCCCTAGTTTGATCAACGTAGTTTAAACTAACAGTCTCACCAATTGAAATTTTTCCATTATCCGGTTTTTCTTCTTGTGTAATAAGCTTAAATAATGTTGTTTTTCCTGCCCCATTGGAACCAATTACACCCACAATACCACCAGGTGGGAGTTTAAAAGAAAGCTTGTCTATTAATAATTTTTCTCCAAAAGATTTACTAACATTTTCAAAATTGATAACTTCATTCCCTAATCTGGGTGCAGGAGGAATGACAAGATTTCCAACATTGACTTCTTTTTTATGTTCTCTAGCAACAAGCTCTTCGTAAGAAGATATCCTTGCCTTTGATTTAGCTTGTCGAGCACGAGGTGCTGCTTTAATCCATTCTAACTCTTCATTTAATTTTCTTTTTCTTGCTTCTTCAATTTTTCCTTCTAATTCTAACCTTTTTTGTTTTTGTTCTAACCAACCTGAATAGTTACCTTTATAGGGAATACCTTCACCTCTATCTAATTCTAAAATCCATCCTGCTACTTCGTCTAAAAAATATCTGTCATGAGTAATTGTGACTACTGTTCCAGGAAAATCATGAAGAAACCTCTGAAGCCATGCAACTGACAAAGCATCTAGGTGGTTAGTTGGTTCATCTAATAATAAAAAATCTGGATTTGATAGTAGTAACTTAGCTAGTGCTACTCTTCTTTTTTCACCCCCAGATAAATGACTAATATTTTCAGATGCGGGTGGCAAGCTTAGTGCATCCATTGCTATTTCTGCTTTGCGATCTAAATCCCAAGCATCCATATTATCTATCATCTCTTGAAGTTCGGCTTGTTTTAAAATTGTTTCATTCATTTCATCTTCAGACAAATCTTCTGCAAATTTTAGAGAAATATTATTAAAATCATCAACTAACTTTTTAGCCTCTGACATGCCCTCCATTACGTTTTCGTAAACATTTAATTTATCATTAAGTTCAGGTTCTTGGGGCAGATAACCAACTTTAATTCCGTCAGCAAGTAAAGCTTCCCCATTATAATCTTTATCTAAACCAGCCATAATTTTTAATAACGTAGACTTACCTGCACCATTACCACCTAACACACCTATCTTAGCACCTGGTAAAAAAGATAAGCTTATATCTTTAATGACTTGCTTACCTCCTGGATAAACCTTATTTAGTTTATAGGTTGAAAAAATATATTGTGGGGTGTTCATAATTTACCTCTAATTTAAGTGTATATTATTTTGATAAAATATTAATTTTTTTTGATATTAAGTTAATAATAATTTTTCATTTCTCAATTATATTTGTATAAACATAACATGATAAATACGTTTCCTATTTGGCTTATTATAATAGACTATATATTTGGTTTTATAATGATAATTTTAAGCCTTAAGTTTATTTTAAATCTTTTTATAAACGAAGACAGTAAATTAAGTATCTTCCTTTTTTTCAATAAGTTAACATCACCAATTGTTAATGCAACATCTAAAATAACACCAAATTTTATCGTGGCACCACTAAAACCACTTTATCTTGCCTGGATAATACTTATGATTAGGCTTTACTTTCTTCCAATATTAATTGGATATTCATACTTAGGAACATTTGCTTTTGTTTTTGAGAAAAATATAATATCGATAATTAATGATATAACACTTAATTTAGCCCTTTATCTTAACTACGGAATCTAACATTTAGAACAAAAAGTATTTATTCTTGAAAGTAGCTCATCAATTTCGGATTTTTCAGTTTCAAAAGACGTTACAAATCTCAATATGAAATTATTATGATCTATCCTACTCCATAGGTTTGATATGATATTTAATTTTAGCATTTCTTGATATGTTTTTTTACTAACCTCAAGAAACACTTCATTAGCTTGGGTTGGATAAGCTAATTTGAACTCATTAAACTTAGATAATTCTTTACTTAGATAATTAGCCATAAAATTTGCTTTATCTGCTAAACTAATCCATAGACCATCCTGGAGCCATGCGGTTAATTGAGCTGAAATAAATCTTGTTTTTGATAATACGTGACCAGTTTGCTTAATTAACTTTTCTGCTTCAACAGCAAGCTCTTTATTAAAAAAGATTATGACCTCTGCCGCCATAGCACCATTTTTTGTTGCACCTAAGGACAAACAATCCACACCTACTTTCCATGTGATATCTGCGGGTGACAATGATTTTTGAAATGCTAAAGCATTTGAAAATCTCGCACCATCCATATGTAGAGACAGATTATTATTTTTACAAACTTTACTAATATCTTTTATTTCATCTGGAGTATACGTAGTTCCATTTTCAGCCAAATGAGTAATTGAAACGCCACAGATATAATTTTGTTTACCTTTGAAGTTAATTTCGTCTATTTTCTGAGATAGTTCATTAGCCGTTATTCTTCCTAAGTCATTAGAGATTGGTATTAATTTTCCCCCACATGAAAAAAATTCTGGGGCTCCACCCTCATCTTTATTAATATGTGCTTGAGCATGACATAAAACGCTCCCATAAGAGCGAAGAAAGGACGATAAAGCTAGAGAATTAGACGCTGTACCCGACATCATAGGTATAATATCTAAATCATCTTTTTCAAAAATTTTAGAAATGGTAGATTTGCACTCTTTAGTAAAAATATCATTTCCATAAGGAAGTGTTTTTTCTTTAGAAGCAATAGTAATTGCGTTTAATATTTTAGGATGAATCCCAGAAACGGTGTCTGTTCCAAGAAGTATTTTATCAGTTTTCATTTTAAAATCTTAATTAATTATTTTATTTTCCAAAATTTTTGCCTCTTTTTAGAGTTATAATTGACTGAATCTTTTGTGTTTTAGCATTAAGCACAACCAAAACATTATTACCTTGATAGAGATATCTTAGAAGAATTTCATTATTATTTCCTAAAGATGAAGAAATTAATTGAGCATCTTGTGGTTGAGAAAAAATAAATTCATTGAGAATATTATTTTTGATTTCAGGTTTATTAACTTTTTTTTGTTCATTACCAAGGTTATTGTAACTTTTAGCTAATCCTAAAAATAAGAAAAATATACCAATAATAATTAGAATACCTAAAATTATAGCAATTATTTTAAGAAGTCTTATATTGGACATCAACTTTGATTGATTTTGATTTTTTAGGTCAGAAATATTAGACATGAATAATCCTATTAAAATTTCTCTTTCTGTTAAAGATTTTAATTTACCAATATTACGAATAGATGCATGGGTTACTGAAGCTATTAAAGAAAGTAAGATAGCAACACAAGTTTTAAATAAAAATAATTATCTGTTATCAAGAAACAGGATTAAGAGCCTAATTGAAGGAAAAAATTTAGTCCTTGATGGAATAATAATAGACGATCCTTCTTTTAAGCTTAAGGATGGAAATTTAATTACAGTTTCATTGCCAGAAATTGAAAAAGCTATTCCTTCTGCTGAAAAAATTGATTTAGACATAATCTATGAAGATAATCATTTAATAGTGTTGAATAAAAAAGCAGGAATGGTTGTGCATCCTGCACCAGGATCACCTAATAAAACTCTAGTAAATGCTTTACTTCATCATTGCGGCGAAAGTTTACTAGGGATTGGTGGTATAAAAAGACCTGGTATTGTTCATAGATTAGACAAAAATACTAGTGGTGTTATGGTTGCTGCTAAAACAGAATTAGCCCATGTTGGTTTATCTGATATATTTAGTAATCATAATATTGATAGAGAATATAATGCGATTGTTTGGGGACAGCCTGAAAATAAGGGAATAATTGAAAAACCTATTGGCAGATCAACTACTAATAGGAAAAAAATGGCTATAACTGATAAAGGTAAGATAGCAATAACTAAATGGCAATTATTAGATGTCTACTCACCATTTGCTAGTTTGGTTCAATGTAAACTAGAAACTGGAAGGACACACCAAATACGAGTACATATGTCATCTATAGGCTACAACATAATCGGTGATGATTTATATGGAAAATCTATCTCAAAAAAAAGATATAAAAATAACTCTCTGAAAGAAAAGGTGAAGTTGGTAGAATCTTTTGAAAGACAAGCATTACATGCTACAAAATTATCTTTTGAGCATCCTATTACAAAAAAATATTTAAATTTTAGTAGTGATTTACCAAAAGATATGAGAAATCTAATAGAAATTTTAAAGGGATAGAATTTAAATCTAGTTATTAAAGTCTTTAAAAAATTAATTATATTTACTATATGATAACCAGGAGTACTTAAAATGGCATTTTCAGATTCTACTAGTTTATCATTATTATCACCAGATAATAACTTAGCCAGATATTTAGAGCATATTAAAAAATTTCCGATGCTTGAAGCTGAAGAAGAATACACTTTAGCCAAAGACTGGCTGGACAAAAATGATACTAAAGCTGCACATAAATTAGTTACAAGTCATCTAAGGCTTGTAGCTAAGATCGCAATGGGATATAGGGGTTATGGCTTACCTGTAGCTGATCTTATTGCAGAGGGTAACATAGGCATGATGCATGCCGTAAAAAAATTTGATCCTGAAAAAGGTTTTAGATTAGCAACATATGCCATGTGGTGGATTAAAGCTGCTATACAAGAATTTGTTCTTAGAAGTTGGTCTCAGGTTAAAATTGGTACTACTGCAAGTCAGAAAAAGTTATTTTTTAACCTTCGAAAGATTAAAGGTAAGATTAATGCATTAGAAGATGGTGATTTATCTAACAAGCAAGTTAGTTATATTGCAAAATCTTTAGACGTGTCTGAAGATGACGTTGTAACTATGAATAGAAGAATGCTAGGAGGTGATCATTCTCTCAATTCCCAAGTGAGCAGGCATGATGGAGAAGAAGCCGAATGGCAAGACATGCTAGCTGACCATAGAGAAAATCAAGAAATTGAATATGAGAATTTTCAAGAAAAAAACATCAGAAACAAAATGATGCAACAAGCTTTAGATTTACTGAAGCCAAGGGAAAAAGATATTATAATTAAAAGGAGATTAATTGAACCTCCTAAAACTCTTGAAGATCTCTCCCAAGAATACAAAGTTAGTAGAGAAAGGGTTCGCCAAATTGAAAGTAGAGCTTTTGAAAAATTACAGGAAGCCATGAAAATAAAAGCAAAGGAATTAAAGCTTATAACATCTGAGTAATTCAGCTTTTATCAAATGGATTTTCCAAATAAATAGTATCAGCTCTTTCTGGACTGGTGGAGATGAGAATAATTTTAGAATCGATTAGTTCTTCTATTCTCTTTACGTAATCTTTCGCTTCTTTAGGAAGTTTATCAAAATCCCTAATACCTGCAATACTTCCATCCCATCCATTCATAACTTCATAAATAGGAACTATTTCTTTCTGTTTTTTATTGGAGGTAGGAAGATAATTCAAAGTTTCTGAACCTAATTTGTATCCTACACATATTTTAATTTCCTTAAATCCATCCAGTACATCCATCTTAGTAAAAGCTATACCATTTATATTAGATAGTCTTACAGCCTGTTTTACTAAAACTGAGTCAAACCATCCACACCGTCTTTGTCGACCAGTAACTGTACCAAACTCAAATCCATTTTTACCCAAAGTTTCCCCATCTTCACCATTATCTTCTGTGGGGAATGGGCCAGAGCCAACACGAGTAGTGTAGGCTTTAGTAATCCCTATAGTATAATCTATAGCAGTTGGTCCTGTCCCTGAACCAATTCCAGCTTGAGCTGACACTGTATTACTACTAGTCACATATGGATAAGTTCCATGATCTATATCTAAAAAAGTTCCTTGAGCACCCTCAAATAATATATTAGACGAAGTTTCATTGTATTTTTCTATAACAAGCCAAGAAGGCTGAACATAAGGGGTTATTAATTTTCCTAATTTCAATAATTCATTAACAAAATCTTCTGGGTTTTGTGTATTTTTACCTAAGGCTGATAAGTAAATATTATGATGATCATATACTTTTTTAAGTTTTTCTAATAATTCATTTTCATCAAAAAAATCACATATTCTTATTCCACGCCTTCCCACTTTATCTTCATATGCTGGACCAATACCTCTACCTGTAGTTCCAATTTTATTTAAACCACTTTTGTGTTCTCTTGCTTCATCAACTAACTGGTGAATTGGTAAGATTAAAGATGCAGCGTCTGAAATAATAAGATTATCTGCGGTAATTTTTATATTTTTTTGCTGTAACTGTTCTATTTCCTTAATTAAATGGACAGGATCAATAACCACACCATTTCCTATTAAAACCTTCGTGTTATTTCTAACTATTCCACTAGGTAATAAAGATAACTTAAAAACATTTTCATTAATAACAAGTGTATGGCCAGCGTTATGACCACCTTGAAATCTAACAACTAAGTCTGCCTTTTCTGATAACCAATCAACAATCTTACCTTTACCTTCATCACCCCATTGGGTACCAACTATGACTACATTACTCATTAAAAATCCTTAATTAAAATTCTAAGTCTATATCTCTACAATACGATTGTTTTTCCAAACATGGGTACACTTCATTTTAGAAGCTTCCTTTTCGATATTTGGATTTTGCTCTGAACCAAAAACTACTCTATAACCTTTTTGAATAATTAATTCTGCATCATTCATATTAAAATGTGGAACAAATACTAATTTTTGCTTATTTTTTGTTTTAGATTTAAAATTTAATTTTTCTGTATAAATAGTAAATCCAGTAGCAGTTTCTTTATTAGAGGTTTTATACCTCCCTCCCTTGGCAATTTCACCTTTAAAATCGTCAGAAAAAATTGTAAACGTTAAACCGTTATGATACTTAAAACCTCTATTTTCAAGTAAATCTATAGATAGTTTTGCAATATCATTGTATCTGTCTACTAACTCCAAAACTTCTAAAAAGTAATTTCTAATATTTGAGAGATATTCATCTAATTTAATTTTTTTTAAAGATTTTATTACGTTTGAATGCTCTCCAGTGCATTCCATAAATTCAATAATTATATCTAAATCATTAGATTTTAAATTTTTTATATACTGTATATCTTTTATATCAATTGCTTGATTAATATCACTTTTTAAAGATTGTGATACATTTCTTAATAAATATTTTCTTATTAAAGGAAAATTCATATCTACTGTGATGGAGTCTATGCCTACTGAAGTTAGACCTTTCATACAGACTAAAATTATTTCAGCGTCTACAAACTTTGACTCGGAACCTATAAGCTCAGCACCGACCTGTGTTTTCTGCCGTTCCATATTAAAATTATCACCTTTAACCCTTAGAACATCTCCAGAATAAGATAGTCTAAGTGGTCGAGGCAAATGAGATAACCTTGTTGATGCTATCCGAGAAATTTGAGCTGTAACATCTGATCTTAATGCCATCATTTTTTGGGACAATGGATCCATAATTCTAAAAGTAGAGTCTTTTAAAACTTTTCCTAAACCATTTGAAATAAGAGTATCTTCATATTCAACGAGGGGAGGTTTAACCCTTGAGTATCCGAAGTTAGAAAATACATCTATTAAACTTTCTATTGTTTTAGATTGTAATTCTGCGTTTGGATATAATACATCACTCAAGCCAGCAGGTAACAAACCATTGTCATTTGATGAACTTATCATCTTGATGCCTAAAATTTAAAATTATATTTTGTATAATAAATTTTATAATGTATCTACTAAATTCAATAAATAAAAATGAACTAACTTTGTTCAAAATTGATGGCGTTAACTCTAGCGACTTGAGGTAATGCTCTGATTTTTTGAATTATTTGTTCATCTATACCATCATCTATTTCTACTAGTGCTATTGCTTCACCGCCAATACTTCGACGACCTAAATGAAATGAGGCTATATTAATATTTTGTCCACCCAGCACATTTCCTAAATCACCAATAAAGCCTGGTTTATCATAATTCCTTAAATACAATGCCGATTTAGGAAAGTCTGATTCAATCGGAATTCCCTGAATATTAATAATTCTTGGTTTATTACCTGCTATCAAAGTACCTGAAATAGTCCTTTCACCCTTCTCATGTTTAATTGTAATTTTTAAAAGTGTTTCATAATCACAACGTCTCTCATGTTTAATAGTAGATAAATTAATACCTCTGCTGGTAGCTATCGATGAAGAATTAATATTATTCACAGACACAGATGTTGGCTCTAATATTCCCACCAAGGCACTTGCCATTAAGGGCGTATCTTTAATATATGAAGCTTTTCCTTCAAGCTCTAGTTTAATACTTAATATGCCTTCTTGTGTAACTTGTCCAAGAAACGAGCCAATAAGGTATGCAAGCCTAACATAAGGTTTTAAAATTGGAGCTTCTTTTGAAGTTACATTAGGATAATTGAGTGCATTAACAACAGCTCCAGTATTCAAATAGTCTGACATTTGTTCAGCTATTTGTATAGCAACATTTTCTTGAGCCTCTATTGTTGCAGCACCTAAGTGAGGAGTTGCTATAAAATTTGGTGCATCAAATAATATATTTTCTTTTGCTGGCTCTTCTACAAAAACATCAAAGGCAGCTCCAGCTAAATGACCTGTCTCTAATGCTGCTCTACACGCAACTTCATCTACCAATCCACCTCTTGCACAATTTATAATTCTAGCCCCTTTTTTCATTTTATTTAATGCATCAGAAGAAATTATATTTTTTGTATCATCTGTTAATGGTGTATGAAGAGAAATTATATCAGCATTTTTGAGTAATGTATCTAAATCAACTTTTTCTACACTCAATTCAGAAGCTTTTTCTTTTGTAAGAAAAGGATCAAAAGCCATCACTTTCATCTTAAGCCCTAATGCTCTGTTAGCAACAATTGATCCAATATTTCCACAACCAATCAATCCTAAATATTTACCTGTTATCTCCGTCCCATTAAATTTGGATTTTTCCCATTTCCCTTGCCTAGTAGAATGATCTGCTTGAGGTATCATTCTAACTAATGACATCATAAGAGCAATAGCATGTTCAGCTGTTGTGACTGCATTACCAAATGGTGTATTCATTACGATGATACCATTTTTTGTTGCAGCTAACTTATCTACATTATCTGTACCTATACCTGCACGACCAACAATTTTAAGATTCTTACCTTTTTCTAAAATATCACTAGTAACTTTAGTTGCAGACCTTATAGCAAGTCCATCATACTCGTGAATTATTTTTAAAATTTCTTCTTTATTGATACCAGGTTGATATGAAGCTTCAATTTTATTTTTTTTGAAAATATCAACTGCAGACTCGCTTAACTTGTCACTTATCAAAACTTTAGCCATATTTACCTTCTTTTTTTAATTTATTCCTAATTCTATAATTGAAGTTTCATAAGCCCAATCTAACCATGGAAGCAAACTTTTAATATCATCATTTTCTACAGTCGGACCACCCCAAATTCTTAATCCTGGAGGAGCTGATCTATAACTCCCTATATCATAGGCAACATTCTCAATTTCTAACAAACTTATAATATTTTTTTCTAACTTGTTCTTTGTTTCTAAAGGAAGGTTAACAATCCTAGGATCAACAAGTTTTAAACAAATTGAAGTATTGGATAAGTTGTTTTCATCTTCACATAAAAAAGCAGCCCAATAAGAATTAGAAACCCATTCTTTTATAATCTCTAAATTCTTATTTGATCTTTTTATTAGCTCAGGCAAACCTCCAATGTCTTTACTCCAAACAAGAGCATCTAGATAATCCTCTACACATAGTAAAGAGGGGGTATTAATTGTAGACCCTAAAAAAATTTCCATATTAACTTTATCATTTTTTTTAAGTTGAAATAGCTTAGGTAATGGCCAAGATGGATTATAAGAATTTAGTCTTTCAACAGCCTTAGGGGATAATACCAACATACCATGACCTGCTTCTCCACCTAAACACTTTTGCCAAGAAAAAGTACCTACATCAATTTTTTCCCACTCAATATCCATTGCAAACGCGGCTGATGTAGCATCACAAATTGTTATCCCTTTTCGTTTTGGGTCTACCCAATTAAGATTTGGCATGCAAACACCAGCTGTGGTACCATTCCAATTAAATACTATATCTCCTTCAAATTTTGAAGCAGGCAAGTCAGGTAATTTACCGTACTCAGCTTTTTTAATATCAATGTTAGTTAATTTGAGTTGTGATTTCACATCATTAGACCAGTCTGAACCAAAACTGTCCCAGACCAGTATAGTCACATCCATTGGTCCTAGGAGGTTCCACATTGCCATTTCAATGGCCCCTGTATCAGATCCTGGAACAATTCCAACTAAATAATCATCTGGAATTTCTAATATATTTTTAGTGAGTTCAATAGATTGATTTAATTTATTTTTTGCAAGTGGGTGACGGTGCGATCTACCAAGGGAACTATTTTTTAAAACTTCAAGTGACCAATTAGGTCTCTTTGCGCATGGACCTGAAGAGAACTCAGGACGAATTGGCTTGACTATTGGTCTGGTCATACTAACCTCATAAAATGTTATTGCTTGTTGGGAAGCAACTGCCCACACGTTTAATAACAACTTTTTTATTCTTGTCAACACACAAAATTTCTGGAAAAATAAATGATCAAATTATATGACTTATCTGGCAAAAATGATTTACGATTTAGTCCACCCTGTTGGACAGTTAAACTTTGCCTACTTCATAAAAATATAAAATTTGAAACAGTGCCAGTCAGATTTTCAGAAAAGGATAAAATTGCCTTTTCTGGTCAAACATTGGTCCCAATCTTAGAACATGAAGACGGATATGTTAACGATTCCTGGGAAATAATAAAATGGTTAGACAAATATTATCCCGAAAATAAACTTTTCATAAATGAAACATCAAAAAATTTCTCGTATTTCTTATATCTTTGGACATCCAGGCAACTTTTACCAGTTTTGTTTAAAGTAATAGCCCACGAAATTCCTAATGTTTTAGAAGGTGAAGATATAAATTATTATATTAAAACTAGGGAAGATAGAATAAAGGGTCCAATCACCAAATTTAAACCGAAAATTTCTGAATTCATAAAAGAATTTAATAAACTGATTAACCCAATAAGAAAAATAATAGATGCAAATGGCTTTATTGCAGGTAAAGAACCCGGTATAGAAGATTATATATTTTTTGGTAATTTTAAATGGGTATCTTGTTGTAGCTCTTCTAATTTATTAGAAATCAAAGATCCAATTCATAGGTGGTTTAAAGACTTAACTAAAATAGCTGATAAAGTTAAATGATTTTATGACAATGATTAATAGGACCATTGCCATTACCAAATTTAGGTGCTGTTTTGATAGCGTTATTTACATACGAATGTGCAGATTCAAAGGCAACCTTGATTGGTTGAGATTTTGCCAAAAACGCTGACAGAGCTGAAGCCATTGTACAACCTGTACCATGTGTATCATTGGTAACAATTTTACTTGTTTCTATAGTATGAATATTTTCATTATCTATTAATAAATCTATCAAAATACTATTTTGGAGATGACCTCCCTTTAAAATCACTTGGCTTGCTCCCAAATCAATTATTGCTTTAGCAGCCTGTTTCATATCAGATATATCTCTAATTTTAAGCCCTGTTAAAATTTCAGCCTCAGGTATATTAGGTGTCAAAATTGGTCTTGCATTTTTGATAAAATTTTTAAGTGCGCTTATAGCATTATCTTTTAATAACTTATGTCCACCTTTTGCTACCATAACTGGATCAAGAATAATTTTAATGTCTTTGTTAATTATATTGTTTTGTCGAATAAGAGTTTCACAAATTGCATTAATTAAATCAGCATTATGTAACATACCAATTTTTATTGCATGAACATTAATATCAGATAGACAACAATTAATCTGCTTAACGACAAAATCAACTGGTATTTCAAATATACTAATAACACCCTTAGTATTTTGTTCTGTAAGGGCAGTTATAGATGTCATTGCATAAACACCAAGGCTAGTAAGAGTTTTTATATCTGCTTGAATACCTGCTCCACCACTTGGATCAGACCCAGCTATTACCAAAACAGATTTTGTTAAATTACCCATTATTTTTTGTATCACCCTCTTTTGTCAAAAATTTAGTAATTTCAGAGGATATTTCTCTAACTTGCTCTAAATCTGAAGACTCAACCATAACTCTTACCAATTCTTCAGTACCAGATGGTCTTATTATAATACGTCCATCGTTACCTAAGAGATTTTGTTTATTATTTATAAAATCTTGTACGTTATTTTTTTGAAGAATTTTTTTATCAATGTTTTTAATATTTTTTAACAACTGAGGTACCAGTTTAAAAGGTCTAAGTAATTTAGATGCTTTTAAGCCTGATTTTTTAAGTAGATATAAAATTTTTATGCAAGTTAATAACCCATCACCTGTTTTTGCAAAATCTGTTAATAAGATATGTCCTGAAGGTTCTCCACCAAGTTTACTATTAGTTTCAATCATTTTTGATAAAATATAACGATCACCAACATTAGTTCTGAAAAAGTCGATATTTTTCTCTTTTAAGTAATTTTCTAATCCAAGATTTGACATTAAGGTACCAACAACTGGACTATCACTAAATTCATTATTTTTTTTCATTTCATTGGCTAGAAAACCTAAAATCAAATCTCCTTCTATAATATTTCCATTTTCATCGGAAAAAACTACCCTATCAGCATCACCATCGAATGCTATTCCTAAATCAGCACCTAACAACCTAGTTTGCTCAGCCATTTTTTGAGGGAACATAGCACCACATTCAAAATTAATATTTTTCCCATTTGGTTGAGCACCAATAATATGTGCTTCTGCTCCTAGCTCAAATAATACTTCCGGTGCGACTTTGTATGACGCTCCATTAGCACAGTCTACTACTACTCTTAATCCACTTAAGTCTGCTTTCTTTGGGAGAATTTGTTTAACAAACTCTGCATATCTTCCTATGGCATCTTCCATTCTTCTAGCCCTGCCTAAATTTTCTGATTTTGCAAGAGATGGATTTTTTTCCATTTTAGACTGGATTTCGTTTTCCACATCATCATTTAATTTAAATCCATCTGATCCAAAAAGCTTTAATCCATTATCCTCATATGGATTGTGAGATGCTGAAATCATTACACCCAAATCACATCTAAGAGCTCTTGTTAAATGCGCTATAGCAGGTGTTGGCATAGGACCAGTTGTTATTGCATCTAAACCAACAGAAGTAAAACCAGAAACTAATGCAGGTTCAAGCATGTATCCAGACAATCGTGTATCTTTACCAATTAAAACACGAGGTTTTTTTGTGCCCGCCCTGCCAAAGAAATAATCACCAGCAGCCATAGCTAATTTAACAGCCATCAGTGCTGTTATTTTACCTTTATTTACTGTTCCTCTTATACCGTCAGTACCAAACAACCTTTCTTTATTTTTTGAATCATGACTCATATTTAAATTACCTTTTAGTTCAAAGAAAACTGACATGTTAATGCTTGTTGTGTCTCAAAAACATCATGTGTTCTAATTATTTGGATGCCATTATTAAAAGCATGCATAGCAAATACTAATGATCCACTCAATCTTTTACTAGGATTAATGGATCTTGTTCTTACCCCACGAAATATAAAATCATCAATAGTTAGTTGACCTATTAATGCTTTTCTACTAACTCCAAGTAGTATAGGTACACCCAAACCATGAAAAATGCTTATGTTTTTGAGAATATCTAGGTTATGATATTTATTTTTTCCGAAACCAATACCAGGATCGACAACTATATTTGATATATCTATGCCCATTTTTAACAATACATTAATTTTTTTTGAAAAAAATTTATAGATATCTACAGGAGCAAAAGAATATTGAGGATTATCTTGCATATTTTCAGGATTATTTTGCATATGCATTATAATAACTGGTAATTTTTTTGAAATTATAAAATTTGCTTTTTTAGTACTATCTAAACCGGAAATATCATTGATTATATTAACACCACAGTCGTATCCCAACTTCATTGTACCTAAGTTTCTAGTATCCAAAGAGACTATTGCATTAAAATTTTGTTGTTGAAGTTTTTGTAATGTCTGCAAGACCCTTTCTTGTTCTTTATTTTCAGAGACCTTTTCAGCACCTGGTCTAGAGGATTCACCTCCAATATCTAGGATGGTTGCACCATTTTTTAACATTTCCTTACATTTTCTAATAGCGTTTTCAGAATTAGATTTTCTACTATTTTTGTAAAAACTATCTGGTGTTAAATTTAAAACACCCATTATATTAGGAGAAGACATATCTACTTTTGAAAAAGGTGGTCTTTTTCTAATAATATTTTCAAGATGGATATCTACTTTTCGGAGGCTCTCTTTATTTTCACGTTTAGCTAAGTTTCTAAACTCTTTAACAGATATTAAAACTTCAACGAAAGTATTGTTCTTTTTTTGGAGCACCCTAATGTTATCAAAATAACGCCATCCACCAGCAATTTTTAACCCGTTAGATATTTCATATTCATTTTTAGCAACAGGTATAATGTAAGTTTCTGCTTCATCGGAGTAAGGAGGAGCAAACAAATGTTTTTGTCGTTCAACCAAAGCCATAATCGGCTCTAAGAATTATCTAAATCATTAGTAACAATTGTTTGCTTTCCAGTTGTAGAGGGTATTCCTACTCTTCTTTTTGGCTTTTTTGCTTTTGGCGTATTATCAATATCATCACTTTTTTTAATAGAAATCTTTAGACCTTTACACAAATCTTGTATTTGTTTTCCGTCTAATGTTTCATATTCTAATAATGCCTCAGCTACCCTTTTAAGTTGTTTAGAATACTTTTTTAACATTTTTTGGGCATCAAGATAGACTGAATCAGCTATTTTTCTAATTTCTTCATCAACAATAGATGCTGTGTTATCAGACACATTTTTTTGCTGTGATACAGATCTTCCTAGAAAAACTTCTTGTTCATTAGCTTCATATGCTAAAAAACCAAGCTTATCAGAAAGACCCCATTCAGTTACCATTCTCCTAGCAGTATCCGTCACCATTCTAATGTCAGAACTGGCACCAGTGGTAACTTTATCTTTACCAAATATCATCTCTTCAGCTATTCGTCCACCACACGCAACTCTTAAGTCTGCAAATAGCTTATCTTTGGCCATTGATACCCTATCACCTTCAGGTAATCTCATCACCATACCAAGAGCTCTTCCTCTAGGTATTATAGTGGCTTTATGAATAGGATCACTTGCAGGTGAGTAAACAGCAATAACTGCATGACCTGCCTCATGATAAGCTGTAAGCTTTCTTTCTTCCTCTGTCATAACCATAGATCTTCTTTCAGAACCCATCATGACTTTATCTTTGGCTTCTTCGAATTCAACCATGCTTACGTCATTTCTTCCTTTTCGAGCAGACAATAATGCAGCTTCATTAACCAAGTTAGCCAAATCAGCACCAGAGAAACCAGGCGTGCCTCTAGCTAAAGTTTTGGCAACTACATCGGAAGAAAGTGGAACTTTTTTCATATGAACTTTCAATATTTTCTCGCGTCCAATCATATCTGGGTTTGGAACGACAACTTGTCTATCAAACCTTCCAGGTCTTAATAAAGCTGGATCTAAAACATCAGGTCTATTAGTTGCAGCAACTAAAATAACGCCTTCATTTGTTTCAAAACCATCCATTTCTACAAGAAGTTGATTTAAAGTTTGTTCTCTTTCGTCATTACCACCACCTAAACCAGCTCCTCTATGCCTACCCATAGCGTCTATTTCATCAATAAATATGATACAAGGAGAATTCTTTTTACCTTGTTCGAACATATCTCTTACTCTAGAAGCACCTACACCAACAAACATTTCAACAAAGTCAGAGCCAGAAATCGTAAAAAATGGAACACCAGCTTCTCCAGCTACAGCTTTAGCAAGCAAAGTTTTACCTGTGCCTGGAGGACCCACTAGCAAAACCCCTTTAGGAATTTTTCCACCAAGCTTTTGGAACCTGCTGGGGTCTCTTAAGAACTCGACCACTTCTTCCAATTCAGATTTAGCTTCGTCAATGCCTGCAACATCTCGAAAAGTGACCTTATCTCTATGTTCTGTAAGAAGTTTTGCCTTAGATTTTCCAAATCCCATTGCTCCTTTAGCACCACCTTGCATTTGTTTCATAAAGAAAATCCACACACCTATAAACAGCAACATTGGAAACCATGAAATTAAAACAGATAAAATTCCAGGCATACCACTCTCAGCTGGTTCTGCTGTAACTTTAATCCCTTTTTCAGATAATTTATTAGCTAATCCATCATCTTTAGGAATATATGAATAAAATGGGACTCCACTATTAGATGAGCCAAAAATTTTATCGCCTTGAATACTTACTTCTCGAACTTCTCCAGAGTTAACTCTTGCTAAAAAATCTGAATAAGCTATTACGTTGTTAGTTGATTTAGAAGAATTTCCTTGAAAAACATTAAAAATAGCAATTAACACTAAAGAAATAATTACCCAAACAGCTATGTTTTTTCCAAAATTATTCATAATATTCCTTTTAATTTTTTTAAATTATATCAACACTCTATTAATAAGGTAAAGTTTAAAAGCGTCGTGTTTTAAATTTCCATGATGTTTCAATTTTGTATCAATAATACTTAAATGGGGTTTAATTAGTTTACCTTCAAGTGTTTGAAGACAAGGAATTGTTTTATTAATTATTTTTTTAAATTCATAAAACGGGCTATTAACAGGGACAACGTCAAAATTTACATTTTCTGAGGAAACTAATTTTCCTTTTACATTACTGATAATAATATAACGGCCATCAAAAAAATATTTTTTATTTTTATTTATCTCAAAGTTATAGTTAAGGTGTCTTTTTTCTCTCAAAAAGTAGATGAAGTTATTTTTAAGGTAAATACAAACATTACCCAAAGTTCGTTTTGTCAAATCACAAATTAATAATGATTTAATTACTTCATAAACTTTTTTTCGTTTTGGGGGATATAATTTTCCTCCAACAGTTAGAAGAATTTTCGAAAAGAGTGATACACACAATAAGTCAGATTGTTTGAAAAGTAATTTTAAACTTTCATAATTAACTCTAACAACACCACATTGATCAACTAAAATATTTTGTTTTAGCCAATTCTCAAAAACAATATTAATATTATTAAGCAATTTATTACAATTAAGACTAAACTTGAATAGATCATTTGAGATAGTTTCCCACTTATCATTCTTAATCTGTTTCAGTTCTTTCCTTATTCTTACCCTTTCATATTTTAATGAATAGTTAGATGGATCTTCATAGAATTTAATATTTTCATTATTTGCATATTCTACTATTTCATTTTTTGAAAATTTAAGTAATGGTCTTAATATAAAAATTCCATTCCAAAAAGTCATAGTTTTCATTCCAGATAGCCCATCAATACCTGAATTCCTAGAAGAACGCATAAAAATTGTTTCTGCTTGATCGTCTAAATGATGTGCTAAAAATAAATTAGCGGATAAGTCACAACAACTTTCAAACAATAATTCTCTTCTATTTTGTCTTGCCCATTCCTGGATATTTCCATTAGGTCTTTGTCTTTTAATTTTTTTTATAATTGTTTTGAATCCAAGATCTTGTGAAATTTTTTTTACATTTTCAGATTCAAAACCTGATTCAATCCTCAGATTGTGATCAATTATAGTTGGATAAATATTTATGTTAGAAAGCTTGTTTTGATCTAAAACCTTCTTAACTAAATGGAGCAAAACCATAGAATCAACGCCACCAGACAGACCCAAAACAAAATTATTTGAATACTTATTAACTGGATGATAGAGAAGTTTTAAAAGTTCAGAATTAAATTTATCAATCATTCATTGGTACATTTATTTTCATTCTTGAGATCATTAATTCTTTTAATAAATTTCTCAGAAGGATTGACCATAAACTCCAATGATTGCTTTAGTATATCACAAAGTTGATTTTGAGGGGCAAAATTAGATGCTGATTCTGCTATTAATAGAGTAGTTTCTTGAAACCTTGAATCGTTTGGAAAAACACTGTTAAATTCAGCTAAGGCAATCGCTGCCTCTTCAAATTTTCCTTGTGCAAAGTATACTCTTCCTAACCAATATTGAGCATCAGCCGTTTGTTTACTATCTTTATATATAGTCAAAAACTCTTTAAATGCTTTTTCTGCATTAACAAAATCTAAGTCTACAGCATAATCTAAAGCAATATTATAATTTTCTTCAGGAGATGATTTTGTTAATAATTTATTTTTCTCTGTATCATTTTTAAGTGTTACTTTGTCCTGGTTATTATCTGTACTTGAAGATGTTGGCTCTTTTATAAAACCTAAAACACCCTCGGTCTTATTTTCAAGATTTTTAACATTTATGTCATTATCTTTATTTTCAACAAAAGTAGGTTTTGAAGGAGCTTCTTTGTTACTCTGTTTAATATTTCCGTTATTTATAGACGTAAGTTCTAAATGTCTTTCTATCCGCTTAAGTGCAAAATCTAAATTATAAGATAGGTTTGTAATATTTTTAATATTATTCTCTAAGAGATTTAATTTTTGTGTAATAGAATTAATTTTGCTTTCTAACTCTAAAGGAATCTTATTATTTTGCTTTTGGTTTGAAAGGCTCTCGAAAGAACCAATAAGATTTTTTAGATCATTCTCTATCCTAGCAATTTTTTCTTGTTGAATAGTAACAATCTCTTTTAAACCATCCAGGCTTTGGGAAGATACAGGCAATGAAAATAAAAAGGTAGTTAATAGAGATATAACTCTTATAAATTTATGCATAATTCACACGCAGCTTAATTGCTAAAATAAAAGTAATAATATTCAGTATAGATTTTAGGTAATCTAAATTTTACTCAATAACGGTAACGGCACGTCTATTTTTTGACCATGCCATGTTATTAGATCCAACAACAGCAGGCTTTTCTTTACCATAAGAAATAACCTTAATTCTGTCAGGGTCTATACCTTGTATTACTAAATAATCTCTAACAGCAGTTGCTCTTTGCTCACCTAATGCTAGGTTATACTCACGAGTTCCTCTTTCATCACAGTGACCTTCAATTATAAAATTTAAGTCACTATTAACTCTTAGGAATCTTGACTGAGCATCTAATAATATTTTTGCACTTGAATCTAACTCTGCAGAGTCATAATCAAATAAAACTCTATCACCAACTGCAATTAATTTATCAGCAGCTGTTTGTTTAGCTTGAGCAAATAAACTTTGTTTTTTATCAACAGAACTTGAGGCAGATCCTGAAGTAGATCCACTGCTGGAGGATGTTGCAGCTGTGCCACTCACAACCTTTTGAGAAGCTGTCTCACATGCTGAAAGAAGAGCTACAGTTCCTAACATAGCTAGTAATTTTTTATTCATCCCAAACTCCTTCAATGAATCTCTTATTATTGATCTGCACAATATCTTAATTAAAACCTAAATTCAACCTATTTTAACTCTGATAACAATTAGTTAGGTAACAGAGGTGACCAAGCTGGGTCTGAGCCGTCACTTGGAGTAATTATCCTAGTCTCCCTAAAGCCTGTTATATCAATTTTGTACAGGTTTACATTTGTGCTCTTACCATCATCAACAGGTTTGTCTTGTTTAAAATACATTAACACTCTGCCATTCGGTGCCCATGTTGGTCCTTCCACTAAATATCCCTCAGCTAATAACCTTTCACCAGAACCATCTGGAGACATAACACCAATATAGAATTTATTTTTATACATTTTTGTAAATGCTATTAGTTCTCCCTTAGGTGCCCAAACAGGAGTAGCATATCTTCCATTTCCAAAAGAAATCCTTTTAACTCCTTTTCCGTTTGAGTCCATGATATATATTTGTTGAGACCCACCTCTGTCAGAATTAAATATAATCTTTTTACCATCTGGAGAATAACTTGGAGAAGTATCAATAGAAGAACTATTGGTTAACCTGTCAACTTTTTGATTATTTAAATTCATAGTGTAAATATCTGTTACACCCTTTTGAGCCAAGCTCATTATTATTTTATCACCTTTCGGAGAAAACCTAGGAGCAAAAGTCATGCCTGGAAAAGAACCTAAAAGTTCTTGTTGTCCTGTTTCTAAATTAAAAATGTAAACTCTTGGTTCATTTTTAAAGTAAGCTAAATATGTAATTTCTTGACTAGTAGGAGAAAAACGTGGAGTTAGTACCAAAAAACTCCCATCTGTTAAATATTGATGATTTTCTCCATCTTGATCCATTATTGCAAGTCTTTTTAGACGGTTATTTTGGGGACCTGACTCAGAAACGTAAACAATTCTTGTATCAAAGTAACCACTATCTCCAGATAAACGCTCAAAAATTTCGTCTGAAATAATATGTGCTACTCTTCGCCAAGCATTAGATACAACTGTAAGTCTAAGACCTATTAAGTCAGTTTCGGCGACAACATCCCATAATCTAAACTCAATCTCTATTTCATCATTATTAATATTTTTTACTGAGCCTGTAACAAGGGCTTTAATCCCTAAAGGGGACCAATCTGTAAAGTTTGGCCTTACAGATGGACTGGTTGGTGGAGCAATAAAAGCTGCACTTTCAATGGCCTTGAATTGTCCAGAACCTACTAAATTATTTGATATAACTTCAGAGATTTGTCTGCCTATTTGATTTGAATTACCATCTTTATCAGTGAAATCAGCAATGGCTACCGGAAGTGGTTCTATCTGACCTGAATTAATATTAATTTTAACATCATCAGCAAATACGTTAAAAGTCATTAAACCAAAGCTTAATACTAAAAACTTTAAACATAAAAGATACAAACTTTTATTCAAAATATATACCTCAGAAAAATATACTAAATATTAAAGTTAACATTAATTACTTCTATGAGGCAGGATTATGGCAAAATATCCAAAAAGTTCAATTAATAACTCATGACAAAAGATGTATCGAAGTTAAATTCAATATTTCTAAATAATTTTTCTTTGCCTTTAGGCAAAGGTAAAGGAGAACTATCAAGAACAGCACGCCTTGCAGCGTCAGCAACAGCTCTGTAAAATTTATCTTTCATATATTTTGATTTTTCAATGATGGTAACACTCTGAACAGTTCCATCCAAATTAGTAATTATTTTTAAAGGAATTATGTATTTAACTTCACTTGCCGCATAAGAAACATTAAAAAACTTATTTACATGGTTACTAATTCTATCAATATCAGTTTGGCTAATATTCAGTGATGTTTCCTGAACTTGTCTATTTGAGTTACCGGCCATCTTTTTAATTTTTTTTAAAAGATCTTCTTTATTAGCTTTTTTCTTTTTAACATCGTTATTCTTAATTTTAGCTTCTGCAAGGGTATTCAAAAGACCCTTTGCAAAATTTTCTTTTTGCTTATTCTTAACTTTTTCTGGTTTAACAACTACTTTGGGAGTTGTTTGTTTTTTTAATGTTTTCGGTTTGGAAACAACTTTAGGTATTTCTTTTTTTTTCTCTATTTTTAATTTTGGTTTCTTTTTAATTATCTCTGCTATTTCATTTATTTCTTTTTGTTTTTTTAATTCATTATTCTTTTTATCAATTATCTCTTTACTTGGTGCAGGCGGGGGTGGCGGAATAGTTTTTCTAATTCTCTTTTCTTTAACTTCTTCTATTTTTTTTTCATTCTCTTTTTTAACTGTAGTAGTGCCTAGCTTGAGAGATGTTTTAGAACTAATCGGGGTATCATCAACTATATCAATTGGCTGTTCGATAGGTTCCTTAATTTTTAAACTTGGCATCCCAAAATAAGCAATAATTATAAAGGAAATATGCAAGCCTATAGAAATAAAAGTTGAACCAACCATAATTTTACTTATCTTCTAGTTTGGCTACAAGCGCTACTTTTTTGAAGCCAGAATTTTTAATTCTAGCAATAGTGTCTAATACAATACCATAGGGTACGCTCTTGTCCCCACGAACATAAATTCTAAGATTTTTATTTCCAGATGATATTGCCTTTAAACGTGGTAATAATTGCGAAAGTTCAATTACTCTTTCTTGAATATATACCTCTCCATTTTCTTTTATACTTACTATAATTGGATCACCTTTAGAGTTAAGTTGGCCTGCCTTTGTTTTAGGTAAATCAACTGATACGCCTACGGTCAATAGAGGAGCTGTAATCATAAATACAATGAGCAAAACAAGCATAACGTCGACAAAGGGAGTGACATTAATCTGACTAATAGATTTATTTTTTTTACGAGAGCTTCTGATCAGAATTTTTTGGTTATACATTAAAATTTTCTTTCCAACTCTGCAATTTTCTTGGAAGTAAATTCAAAAATAAAATATTCTAAGTTATTAGACATTTTTTCTAAATTGTTAGAATATTTATTGTAAGCTGCAACCGCAGGTATAGCAGCAAGCAAACCAAGAGCAGTTGCAAAAAGTGCTTCTGCAATACCTGGAGCTACTACGGCAAGACTAGTATTATTTGTGATAGCAATAGACTGAAATGCATTTACAATTCCCCAAACTGTTCCAAGTAAGCCAATAAATGGCGCTACAGAGCCAATAGATGCTAGAAAGTCCATACCTTCTTCTAATTTTTCAATTTCTTTATTTAGGGTTATTTGTAAAGTTAGATTTAGTTGTTGTGCTAATTCAGTGAATTGTTTTTTTCCAATCAAATTAGGAGACATAGAATGGATTTTATTGAATTCTAACATTCCTTTTATAAATATATTTACCTGAGCATTTGTTTCATTTTGAGTACTGTTATTAAAATGATCAAGCAAAGCGTCATCGTCAACTTTATCGCTATTATAATGTTCTTCAAAAAACTTTGATATTCTTTTTTCTTTTCTAAACAACCTTGATTTATTAATTATTATTGTCCAGCACCAAACAGAAGATAGTAAAAGTAAAAACATGATAAATTGAACAAAAAAATCTGCCTCCATGATTAATCCAAAAAGAGAGAGATCTGCTTGTTCAGAAGTCTGTTCCACAATCACTTCTGGAGTTTTAGTTTTTTCATCCATAATCTAGGCCTTTAAAATTGGTTTTATTAATTATTAAAAAAATTACTCTGTAAAATACTCTTTATACGCTTTACTTTAAAATTATCATTAACAGCTACTATTTGAAAAAGACCTGTCACTAATAGGTTAGTTTCAGTTTTATTATTTATAAAAGCTTTCTGTTCAAGAGTTATACTAGAGTTTTTGGCATATTTAAGGCAGGTCTCTATTAATAGAGTATCATTTAATTTAGCTGGCTTGTGCCAAATGATATCACCTTTCCTAACGACTAATTTTGTATCATGTTTTTGGCTTAATTTAATTTGATCTATTTTGAGTAAATTTAATAACGAGGTTCTAGCTCTTTCAAAATATTTCAAATAATTACTATGATAAACAATACCTCCAGCATCGGTGTCTTCGTAAAATATTTTTATAGCATAATAATGTTTATTATTTATTAATTTGCCGTCTAGGTTGTTAAATTTAATAAGCATAAAATTATATTAAACCCTAGATTTTAATTATCTGATTGATCCATCATATCAGTTTGCTCATCTGCATTCTTTGGAGGAGTCAAACCTAGATGCCTCCAACCTGAAGCAGAGACTATTCTACCCCTAGATGATCTCTGGATTAGACCACGTTGTAATAAATATGGCTCTATAACTTCTTCTATCATGTCTTTCTGTTCTGATAAAATTGCTGATAATGTATCAAGTCCAACTGGACCTCCTTGATATTTTTCTATTATCACGTTCAAATACTTTCTATCTACAGCATCTAAGCCAGATTTATCCACATCTAACTGAGACAATGCTCTGTCAGCAAACTTATTATCAATAACTTTTAAGCTAGACACAGAAAGAATATCTCTCACTCTCCTCAGTAACCTTCCGGCAACACGAGGCGTGCCACGTGAACGTTTAGCAATTTCATAAGCCCCACCCTCGTCAAGATTAACTTCTAGTTTTTCAGCTAACTTTAATAGAATTTTAACTAAATCATTTGAGTTGTAGAATTCCATTCTTATTTGAATGCCAAACCTATCTCTAAGAGGAGTTGTTAAAAGTCCAGATCTAGTAGTTGCTCCTACTAGTGTAAAAGGAGGTAAATCAATTTTTATTGTTCTGGCAGATGGACCCTCACCAATAATTAAATCTAATTGCAGATCTTCCATAGCTGGATAAAGAATTTCTTCAATATTAGGAGCAAGTCGATGAATTTCATCAATAAACAAAACATCTTTAGGCTGTAAATTAGTCAGCAAAGCTGCTAAGTCACCCGCTTTATTTATAATTGGGCCAGAAGTAGACCTAAAGCCAACACCTAACTCATTAGAGATAATCTGAGCAAGAGTAGTTTTGCCAAGTCCTGGTGGACCGAATAGTAAAGCATGATCCATAGCTTCTTGTCTTGAGCTAGCTGCTGATATAAAAGTTGAGAGATTTTTTTGTACTTGAGGTTGACCAATAAATTCAATTAATTTTTTTGGTCTTAAACTCAAATCAAAATTTTCTGTTTGTTCACTATGCTCAGCATCTATTAATCTATCAATATTCTTTACCTGATCATTCATTTAACTACCTTTGACAATTCTTTAAGGGCTAACGGGATAACAGAATTTACAGTAAAATCTATATCAACGTTTTTAAGATTAAAATCTCTCTTAATATTCATAACAACTGAAAAAACTTCACTTCGCGTATATCCTAAATTTATTAAAGCGGAAATACTATCTTCAACCACATCTAAAAACTGCTCTTCCTCATTGGTGAAATTATATTTTGAGGAATTAGTATTGTTTTCTTGATATGTATTATTAATATCTTTTTTTCCAAGAATTAATTGCATATTAGTCACTTTTTCTGATAATTCAGAGGTAACCCTAGCGGCAACTTTAGGTCCAACTCCTTCAGCTCTTGAAATCATGGCTTTATCACCCGATGATATCGCTAGGATTAATTCATTGATAGTTAAAGCAGAAAGGATAGAAAGAGCAGCTTTAGGACCAATACCTTGTACTGTCTGCAACAATCTAAAAAAACCTTGATCAGCTACTGTTGTAAAACCATACATTAATATTTTATCATCTTTGATTTGCAAATCTGTAAAAACTGATAATGTTGATCCAATTTCTCCTAAAGTAGAAATTAACTTTGAGGTAACATTTAAAAGATAACCAACTCCATTAACCTCTATAATTATTTCAGATTTACTTATTGAGGTTAGAATACCTGTTAAAGAAGCTATCATTTGAACTCATCTAATAATTTCAATTAGATTATTATACATTTTTTTCTTTTAATAAAGCTTTTGCAATAGCTAATTCTAATCCACTCTTTTTATTAGTAAAATCTGAAGAAACGTCATTATAGCCAATGTGTTGTGCTGAAATTGCAATAGCTAGCGCATCTGAGCTATCTTCATTTTTTGGATTAATTCCCAGTAGCTTTGTAACCATTGCCTTTATTTGTAATTTTGATGCTGAGCCATAACCTGTTACAGTTTTTTTTACTAATTTTGGTGGTAATTCTTTAATTTTCAAACCTGCCTCAGCTAAAACTAAAACTGAGACACCTCTTGCCATCCCAAGTTTCAAACTGGAACCCATTCCAGAACCAACAAATATTTGTTCTATAGCTGAGATATTTG
>Ga0255777_10000995_pt1 | contig 27107 bp, 25 predicted proteins | sample 101ome_15_FD_179975 | JGI IMG/M metagenome (GOLD analysis project Ga0255777, IMG submission 179975) | Coastal salt marsh microbial communities from the Groves Creek Marsh, Skidaway Island, Georgia - 101402AT metaG (version 2) | ecosystem: Environmental > Aquatic > Marine > Intertidal zone >... | reverse complement strand
AGATCCTTGAGGGCATTAACAGCTCTCATTATTCTATGAATCCAGCTCTTGCAAAGGAAGGAATGCATAACCAACACTCCCAAGTCATCCATATGAGGGAGCCTTTACCAAAAAAATGTGATCGGGGTACAAACCCCCAAGACCTTGAATCATTAGAATTATCTCTGTTGTCTCCCATAACAAAATATTGACCCTCAGGGACAATGATTTCATCCATAAAATCATTACGTTGGGGTTGAGTAATTCTTATGGTCCTTGAGCTTGAACCAAATATCTCTTTTAATAAATATTCTTGTTGGTTTTTTTCAATAATCTCTTGAGGGAGCGGAACACCGTTTAAGTAAATAACTTTATTCCTATAGGCAATCCTATCTCCTGGCTTGGCTATCAGTCTTTTTATAAAAGGAATCTTGCTGTTAGGTTCTAGAAAAACAACCACATCCCCATAATCAGGATCACTGGCTAAGGCAAAAGGATTGTCTGTTCTGTTAATCTTAAGACCGTAGGCGTACTTATTGACTAGAATGAAATCACCCTCCTTTAAACCGGGCATCATGGAGCCTGAAGGTATTTGATAGGGTTCAAATAAAAATGTTCTTACAATAAAAATAGCTACCAATGGCCAAAAATAACCCCTGCCTTGATTAGTTATTTCTTGGTTAGCAAAATAAAGCCCTGCTAAATAAACCAAGAGGCTTAAAAGAGTTCCAATGATTAATAAAAGGGTTAAATCCCCAGAAGAAACAAAAATATTCCAAACTGCAACACCAACAGATACAAAACCTATCGTTGATAGAGCTGTGCTTTTGGATTCAGTTAATTCCTCAGCAACCACAAACCTTACCCATGCAAGCACAGTAATAACTAAGGCTGCTACAGATAGAAAAATAGCTACATCAGCATTCATTAGGAGGCTCCAGTATTAAAATAATTCAAGAAGGCTTCTTGAGGAATTGAAACCTTACCTAGTTGCTTCATTTTTTTCTTGCCCTCTTTTTGTTTTTCCAACAATTTTTTCTTTCGAGTAACATCACCGCCATAACATTTTGCAGTCACATTCTTTCTAAGTGCCTTTACCGTTTCTCTTGAAATAATTTTTGAACCTAGGGCTACTTGGATGGGTACATCAAACATTTGTCTTGGTATAAGTTTTTGGAGATTCTGGGCAACTTCTCTTCCTCTACTCATTGAAAAACTTTTATGAATGATCATGGAAAGTGCATCTACCCTTGTATTATTAATTAAGACATCTAATTTAGTTAAGTCAGAGGCTCTAAAATCTAAAAGACTATATTCAACCGAAGCAAAACCTTTGGTTTGTGATTTTAATTGATCAAAGAAATCAACAATAATCTCAGCAAGCGGCATTTCAAAAACTATTGAAACTTGGTTTGAGAAATAAGTCATTTCTTTCTGAATTCCCCTTTTGGAAGTGCACAGAGTAATGACATTCCCCACATAATCCTTTGGGGTCAGAATATTAGTTTGAGCATAAGGCTCTTTAATTTTATCTATCTCGTTGGGAGGTGGTAGTTGGGATGGGCTCTCGCATCTCTGAACCTCACCGTTAGTTTTTATAACCTCATACTCAACAGACGGAGCAGTTGAAATAAGCTCAAGATCATATTCGCGTTCGAGACGCTCTCTGATGACTTCCATATGCAAAGTTCCAAGAAATCCGCACCTGAAACCAAACCCAAGAGCATCAGAGGTTTCAGGTTCGTATACCAACGAAGAGTCGTTTAAGACTAATTTGGATAGTGCGTCCCTAAATTTTTCATAATCATCTGAATTTACGGTAAAGAGACTAGCAAAAACCTTAGGCATAACCCTCTTGAACCCAGGTAAAGCCAGAGTGACCTCATCTTTAGCAAGCACTACCGTATCCCCAACAGGAGCTCCTTTTATTTCTTTTATTCCAGCAACCAAATAACCCACCTGACCTGTTGATAACTGAGGCATTTTTTTCTTTTTGGGAGTGAAGATGCCTATTTCATCAGCGTTATGATGCTGACCAGTTGAAAAAACTCTAAACTTATCGCCCGTTTGGATAGAACCTTGAGTGATTTTAATAAGTGAGATGACTCCTAAATAGGCATCAAACCAGGAATCAATAATTAATGCTCTCAGCTCAGATGCATGTGCCTCAGCAGGCGCAGGAATAAGGTTAACGATTGCCGATAACAATTCTGGGATTCCCTCTCCAGTTTTAGCACTAACAAGCGGTGCATTGGAGGCATCTAATCCAATCATATCCTCAATCTCTTTTTTTACTCTTTCAGGATCAGCTTGAGGTAGATCAATCTTATTAATCACAGGGATTACTTCTAAACCGTGATCTACAGCTGTGTAACAATTGGCTAGTGTTTGCGCCTCTACGCCTTGCGATCCATCTACAACTAAAAGGGCTCCCTCGCATGCATAGAGCGATCGTGACACTTCATAGGTAAAATCAACGTGACCAGGAGTATCAATAAAATTTAATTGATAGGTTTTCCCATTCTCTTTGTATTCAAGGGTAACTGCTTGAGCTTTGATAGTGATGCCCCGTTCACGCTCAATATCCATTGAATCAAGGATTTGATCTGCCATTTCACGCTTAGAAAGTCCGCCACAAAATTCGATTAATCTATCTGACAGGGTCGATTTTCCATGATCGATATGGGCAATAATAGAAAAATTACGTATTTGGTTCATTTAAGCAAAGCTATTCTAAAGTAAAAGTACTAATTTTTAGCTTTTACTTTACAAATTACTCTACTGTAATCGCTACAAAGAATCTATTGGCACCTCTTCGCCCTACCAAAGCAATACGATCACCAGATTCAAAATCTTCAACGGCATTTTCAAAATCTTGAACATTTTGAATAGGATATTTCTTTCCAGAAGCTCTAATTTCAGTAATAACATCACCACGGGCTATTCTGCCACTAGCTGGAGAACCAGATGCAACTCTCGTGACTACAACACCCTCAATACCTTCCCTGCCAGTATTTTCCTCGGTAGCATCAGCAATTCTCATTCCTAGTGGATCTTCAGTTGCTGAGTTTCGTGCTGGAACAAAGGATCTGTCATCCGTTGGCAGCTCACCCAAATCAAAGGTAAGAGTAATTTCTTTTCCCTCTCTAAAAACTTTAGCATCTGCTTTAGTTCCAGGCATTATTCTTCCAACTACATGGGGCAGATCTCCACTAAATTTAATTTCTTTCTCGTCAAATTCCAAGATTACATCTCCAGGGAGTAATCCACCATCATCAGCTGACTCACCTTTCTCAACATCATTGATAAGCGCTCCGTATGGTTTCTTCATTCCTAGAGCTAATGCAAGGTCATTATCTACCTCTCCGACTCTAACTCCTAGGTAGCCCCTAGCAACTTTACCGTTTTTAACTATCTGGTCAGCAACTTCCATGGCAACGTTAATGGGAATTGCAAAAGCTAGCCCTTGATATCCTCCGCTCCTAGAGTAAATCTGTGAATTGATTCCAACCACCTCTCCATCAAGATTAAGAAGAGGCCCTCCAGAATTACCAGGGTTTATTGCTACATCTGTTTGAATAAAAGGCACATAATTGCCTATATTGTTATTGTTAATGCTTCTGCCTTTTGCACTAATGATTCCTGCTGTAACAGAGAAATCAAAAGAAAAAGGGGAGCCGATAGCAATGACCCAGTCACCAACTGATAACTTATCGCTATCACCTATTTTTACTTTTTTTAAGTTATTGCCATCAATTTTAAGCACAGCTAAATCGGATAAAGGATCAACACCAACAATCTCTGCCTGGAATTCTCTTCGATCGTTAAGAGAGACAATAACTTCCGTGGCACCATCAACAACGTGAAAATTAGTAAGAATATACTCGTTTTTGAAAATAAACCCGGACCCAAATCCAACAGCCTCTCTAGTTTCTGGTTCAGGTTGTTGTGGATACTGGCCTCTTGGAATTCCAAAAAATCTTTCAAACTCATCTAGCGGTGACCTTGAAAAATTTCTAGTGACTTCCTTTTTGGAAGTAATATTTACAACCGCTGGCGCAGAATCTTCTACAAGCTCTGCTAAATCTGTAGGGAGCGCTGCGTAAGCAAAGTTTCCTAAAAAAAATGGGGTAATTAGTGATAGAAGATAAATAAATTTTTTCATGGGTTACCTCTTAAGTGAGACGACAATTCTTTCAGCATCTACAGGTCTAACATTTCCGTAAACAGTGATTGTTTTTCCATCTGCAGTCGGATGTAGATAAACCAGGTTATTGCCTTTTCTCCAATACATAGGTTTAGTAAGGCTAGGTTTAGAATTTTCAACATGCAAGATAAACTTTCTTGCTCCATTTGTAAAAATGGCAGGTCTTTCCTTGCTTTGGGTAAACCCAACTGGAACCCATCCTGGATTCATATTAGAGTTTAAGTTCTTTTCATCCATGATATGAAAGAGATGGTCTACTAACAGATCTTCTTCTTGATTTAGTCTGATTTGGCCCTCTTCACTTGCAATGGCATCAGCCAACAATTGTGAAGATTCTCTGTCGTAATCAAATTGAGCAGGATTGAAATAGGTGATAAATCCTAAAGTAAGAAAAACGGCAGCTGCAGCTGCAAGAGAATGAGTCATGAAGGTCAATCTCAATTGGCTAAAACTCTTCTTACGAGGCTCAGATAATCTACTCTGTTGCATAATTGATGATATGATTGAGTAACCTTTGAGATCTCGAGCTAATTGCTCATTATCACTGAGTGATTCAATAAGCCCTTGAGCATCTTCTCGGAGCTCATTGTCGTAAAAAGCAGACAACTTTTCTTTGTTATCCATAAATTTCTTCCTCTTTCATAAAATTGAGAATTTCTTCTCTAGCTCTAAAAATTCTTGACCTAACAGTCCCAATTGGGCTGCCAGTAATTTGAGCAATTTCTTCGTAGGACTTTCCATCAAATTCTCTTAAAGAGATTGCTTCCCTTAAATCAGTTGGCAAACTGGCAATGAAATCCATGACAGCTTGCATAGATTCTGTTTCAATAGCATGACTTTCTGGGGATGAAACAGATGATTCAAGATCATAAGTGTCATCGATATTATCTGTAATGCCCTGATTTTTAGCCTGCTTTGAACTAAATTCATTTTTTGCCAGGTTAATAGCAATTCTATAAATCCAAGTAAAGAGGGAACTATCTCCTCTAAATGTCTCAATTTTTTTCCAAACTCTAATAAAAGTTTTTTGGGTTAAATCTTCAGCTAAATCTTGAGATTTAGTAAAGGCTAGGAGCGAGGCATACAACTTATTGTTGTATTTAGAAAATAATATATCAAAAGCTGCTTGGTTGCCCTTCCCAACTTCATCAATAAGCTGTGCATCCATATCTTTGAATTGCTCCATTTTGTTACGCATATTTGGACATTAATTATTCTTAAAAGTTCAATTTAAATAGCTTTTTATATATTGGTCTATAAATGCTTCAACCTCATCATTACCTAGCCGCACATTCTTAAAAATATAATCAAATAATGGTTGATCTTCTAAGTCGACCACTTGGGCATAAATTTCAAACTCTTCTTGGGTTAATTGATCCCAATATTTTTGAATAAAATTTCTAAAAAGCAGATCAAGTTCACGCAAGCCTCTGCGGGATCTCCATTTAAGCTTTTGTCTATCCATTTCTAAAAAGTTACTAAACTGTTAAATTAAGCAGCATGACACTACTTGAGAATTATAAGTCATTGCGTTTAATAGGTAATGCAGAAAATATCCAGCAAATGCTGCAGGGTCAGTTGACTTCAGATATTTATGAAGTCACTGAATCTTATTCTCAGCTTTCAGCAATGTGCGATGAAAAAGGTTTTGTAATTGCAGATATGTTTGTGTCTAAAGAAAGGGAGGATTACCTTCTGACTCTTCATGAATCCCTTGTTGACAATGTTAGCGCTGAATTAGAAAGATATCTGCCATTCTATAAAGTGAGCAGTGAAATTGATTCTCGTTTAGTGATAGGAATCATTAAAGATCGCATAGATAAACATCGTTATTTTAAAAATAAGCAAAAGAGCTTTGGTTTAGAATTTCTCAGCACTGCTCCTTCAGATATAAAATCAATTCAGGAATGGAGGCTATTGCACTGGCAGCAAGGCATTTACTTCCTTCAAGATTTTATAAAGCAGGGGCTCAGGCCTCAAGAGATAGGATTTGAGGAAAATAGAATTAGTTTTTCAAAGGGGTGCTATAGAGGTCAAGAAATTATTGCAAGGATGCACTATCTAAATAAAAAAAAGATACCCACAAGCCTTATGAGCTCTGAAGAAAAGCCAGAAGATAAGAATATCCTCTCTGAAATAATATTGCATGAAGATCTATATTGGTTTCTTCAGAAATCTAAGTGATATTCCAATCTATTTTTTGAAATCCATTTTTAGATAGATAGTCATTAGCCTTTGCAAAGTGCTGGCACCCAAAAAAACCATTGTGAGCAGAGAGAGGAGATGGATGGGCAGCTTGTAATATTAAATTATTATCTTGATTAATAAGTGCAGCCTTATCCCTGGCATTTTTTCCCCATAACATAAAAACTTTTGAACCAGCCTGAGAAGAAATCCTGATAATAGAGTCTGTAAATTGCTCCCAACCAATAGCTTGATGTGAATTTGGTTTATTTGCTTCTACTGTTAAAGAAGAGTTGAGCAATAAAACACCCTGCTTCGCCCATCCAGATAAATTTCCATGAGATAAGATTGTATTTGGAAAATTTTCTAGCAATTCCTTGAAGATATTTCTCAAGCTTGGAGGAATGGTAACCTCAGAGTTAACTGAGAAAGAAAGACCGTGAGCTTGGTTAGGACCATGATAGGGATCTTGGCCGACAATAACGATTCTAACTCCCTCAAATAAAGTAAGATTGAGTGCTTCAAAGATCTTATTAATTGGCGGATAAATAACTTTGCCCTTGCTTAGCTCATTAGCGAGAAATGCCTTAATGTCATGCATATATTTTTGATCGAATTCTTCTTGCAATCTTGATTTCCAACAATTGGGAAGCTTGATATTTCCATCCATAAATTACACCTATTTTATCGCGAAATGTTATCCACAGAAACTGTGGATAAAGTTATGGATAACTAACCTTACTATCTCTGAGATGTTGTTAGCTAGGAGTTTATAAGAAATTGATCAAAAAATGATCAATATTTATAAAATAACCGCAAATCAGTATTTTAAGTAATAATTAGTCCTAATTTTAGTTCAAACCTGAATATTTAATGACCTTCCAATATCATTTTTTTTGGCTGTGGGCAAGTATTAAAATAACTTTTTTTACATTAGAATTAGCCCACCTTATATTTAACATCAAAAATACTTATATTTATGTCCTCCAACGCTCTCTTCAAAGAATTTACTCTTAAAAATTTGGTCCTTAAAAATAGATTGGCTATGGCGCCTATGACCAGAAATTTTTCTCCTAATGGGGTACCTCATAAAGATGCGGCCAGCTATTATGCGAGAAGAGCTGAGGGAGGTATTGGTTTAATCATTACTGAAGGAGTCGAAATCAGCCATGACTCATCAAGCGGATATCCAAATTGCCCAAATTTAAGATCAAAAGAAGCTAGATCCGAGTGGAAAAAAATTGTTAAGGCTGTTCATGATGAGGGATCAAGTATTTTTTGTCAGCTATGGCATGTTGGCGGTATAAGAAAGCCTGGGATGCCTCCTAATCCAGAAATACCTGGATACACCCCATCAGGCTTTGTTAATGCTAATAAAAAAGTAGCCCATGAAATGAGCTTAACTGATATTCAAGACATGATTAATATCTACGCAGATGATGCAAAGATTTGTGAGGATATTGGTTTTGATGGAATAGAGATTCATGGAGCCCATGGTTACCTTATAGATCAGTTCTTTTGGAAGGATACTAATAAAAGAGATGATCATTACGGTGGCAGTTTGGTAAAAAGAGCTCAGTTTGCCTGTGATATTATCGATGCTTGCAAAAATAATACATCTGAGAAATTTTTAGTTGGGATTAGATTTTCTCAATGGAAGCAACAAGATTATGATGCAAAAATTGCGGACAACGAGAAAACCCTTTCTGAGTTCCTGCTCAAACTCGCAGACTCAAACCCAGATTTTCTGCACTGCAGTACAAGAAGGTACTGGGAACCAGAGTTTAAATCATCTCACCTCAATCTAGCTGGATTAGCAAAGAAGATTACTGGAATCCCTACTATTTCTGTAGGAAGTGTTGGTCTAAATAAAGATTTTATTAATTTATACGCTGGTGATGATGAAGCTGGTTTTGCAAATATTGATGAGTTAGAACAAAGGCTAGCAATGAATGAGTTTGATTTAATTGCTATTGGCAGGGCTTTATTGAGCGATCCTAACTGGGCCAATAAGATCAAAAATAATCAAACAGATAAAATTCAACAATTCAATAAAACTTTTGTAGAGAATTACTACTAAAAATTATTTTAATGGGTTGCCGCCCAAATAAGACCCTCCATCTAAGATAAGAGTTTCTCCTGTAGTAATTTCCTGTCCGCATGCGAGGTAGTAAATAGCATTTGCTACATCATCAGGCGTACAAACCTTGCCAAGGGGATTGGTGTTCATAATAGTTTCCCGAGTAGCATTATAGATTTCTTCTCCTAGGCCTTTTTTCAGCCACTCACCTTCAATAAAGCCAGGGCATACAGCATTAACTTTTATAGGCCCAAGAGCTCTTGCAAGAGAAGTAGTCATATTGATAAGAGCTGCTTTGGATGCCGCATAAGCAACTGATGAACCGATTGCATTAATACCTGCCATGGATGCAACATTTACTACTGAGCCTATTTCAGAAATATTTAAATAATTAAGTGAATACTTAATAAGGTTATAGGGAGCAATTACATTGGTAGCATATATGCTTAAAAAGTCTTGTGTGTTCAACGCAGACATATCGGCATGATTGAATGCAAATTTAGTTCGAGCTGCATTGTTTACCAATACATCTAGTTGACCAAATTCTTGAATAGTTTCTCCTACAATAGAATTGCAGTTTTCTTCATCACTAATATCTTTTTCAATGACTAGGGTGCGCACCCCATTCGAAGCGCATTCTTCTGCTATTTTTTCAGCATCACTTCTAGTTGAAGAGCAATTCAAGACGACATCAAAACCAGATTTAGAAAATAATACAGCTGATGCAGCACCAACACCCCTACTCGCGCCTGTAATTAAAACTACCTTAGACATAGCATTTTCTTGCAGTAATCACATGCTCAATTTTGTTAAGTTCTCTCAAGCACTCATCTGAAATAGCCTCATCTAAATCTATAAGATTGATGGCAACCTCATCTCTACTCTTGTTCGACATATCATTAATATTCAAATTCATTGCACCAATTTTGTCAGCAATTTGCCCTATCATTCCAGGCTCATTCTTATTGATAACAATCAATCGATTGCCAGTTGAAGGCTCAAGGTAGATATCTGGAAAGTTAACTGAGTTCTTAACAGTGCCATCTCTTAAAAAATTTAGGGTTTGATTAGCTGCCATCATTGCGCAATTAATTTCAGCTTCTTGAGTGCTAGCACCTAGATGAGGAAGTAAAATAACGTTATCTTCCTCAAGATTTTGTTGAATCAATTCAGGTGAAGGAAAATCTGTAACATAGCGATTTAACTTGCCATCTTTTAAAGCTTGAATTACATCAAGTTCGTTAGCAATTCCCTGGCGAGCTAGATTGATAAGAGTTGCACCCTTTTTGCAGTGTGTTAATTCCTTGATGCTGATAAACCCTTTTGTTTCTTCTGTAAGTGGAATATGTATGCTAATAAAATCAGAGTTCCTGATCAAAAACTCTAGGGTTTCAGCTTTTTCAACTTCCCTAGGTAGCCTCCAGGCTGCATCAATGGAAATGTATGGATCATAACCAATCAGCTTCATTCCCAAAGCATGTGAAGCTTGGGCTAATTGTGAACCTATAGAACCCAATCCAATAATTCCGAGAGTTTTTCCCTCTAATTCAGAGCCTTTAAAAGCCTTTTTAGTGCTCTCCATGGACTGATGTAGATCAGTATCATTGGATATCTTGCTATTATTTAAAAAATTAATTCCTTGGACGATACCCCTTGAAGCTAGCAGCATCCCACAAATTACTAATTCCTTGACTGCATTAGCATTTGCCCCCGGGGTATTCATAACAACAATGCCCTTGTTTGTAGCTTCTGCGGTAGGAATATTGTTGGTCCCAGCCCCTGCTCTGGCAATAACCTTCAAAGAATCTCCAAACTCATCCACTGAAAGCTTGTGACTTCTTAATATAATCGCATCAGCGGAACCTTGAACTGTTTCGATGCCAGCATCAGAGAGTTTTTTTAAACCTTCTTCTGCGATGTTGTTGAATGTTTGAACTTTATACATTTTAAAATCTACGACTATAAACCAATATCAGATAAAATCATTACAAAGCTATGAAAAATATACTCGAAATCTCAAATCTTTCCTTCAGCAGAGGCGATAAGCAAATTTTTTCTAGCTTTAGTATGCAATGCCCCTCAGACAAACCTACCTTAATAGTTGGTGACAACGGAATTGGTAAATCGACCTTATTAAATCTCATCGCTGGCATTGAAGTTCCGGATTCAGGTTCAATCAATTTCAATGATTCTTTGTATCAAGATGGATCAAAAAGTTTAGTTGATACAGAAGATAGAAAGATAGGGTTTATATTCCAAGATTTTGGTCTTTTTGCCCATCTAACGGTTAAACAAAATATTCATTTTGTTAAAGGCGATATCTCTGAACATGAAATAGCCTCAATCATAAACGTCCTGGGTCTGGGAGACATTTTAGATAAAGATGTCGATAAAATTTCAGGTGGGCAACAACAAAGAACCGCTATAGCAAGAACTCTTGTATCATGCCCCGCCATCATCCTTGCTGACGAACCATTTTCAAACTTAGACGAAAAAGTAACTGAAGATATTCAAAGATTTCTAATAGATTGGACGAGAACTAATAATCAAATACTCATTTTAATAGCGCATAATACTGACAAATTAATTTCAGACTTAAAAGATAATACTATTTCATTGAATCAGAAATAGAATTGATAAATTCACTCCAGTAGCTAAATTCTTCCCTGTAGTCTTCTTCCTTATTGGGTGTTAAAGCCTTAAAGTTTCCCGAACTATTTTTAAGATCGTTCATTGAAATCACTCCTGAACCTATAGCTGCACATTTCGCAGCACCCAGCACAGTGCTCTCCTTGTAGTCAGGAACAATAATATTTATATTGCAAATATCTGCCAGCATTTGGCAAAAACTTTGATTATTAGTCATTCCTCCATCTACAGAAAGATTATGAATAGACACAGCATCTGATTCCAGAGCTATTATTAGCTCCTTGACTTGAAAACAAAGAGCTTTAAATACACTCGTAACAAGATCAGAGCGCTCACTATCTGCTGTCATGCCATAAAAGCCTGCACGTATATTTGGCTGCCAGCGTGGAGCGCCTAGACCACTAAATGCTGGTACAAATATAACTCCACCAGAATCCCATTTTGCATTTATCAACTTTTCACTATCTGAAGAGTTTTCAAAAAAATTTAAATTATCTCTCAGCCACTTAATTCCGGTCCCCGCAGAGAAAATACTGCCTTCAAGCGCATAAGCAGTAGTATTTTCTAAAGAATAGCCTGCCGTTGTAAGCAATCCATTTTTTGAATATATTCTTTGGTTTCCTGTATTGACCATCAAAAAACACCCTGTGCCAAAAGTTGCTTTCATAGAATTCACTTCAAAACAGTTCTGGCCCACAAGAGCTGCTTGCTGATCGCCTATTGCCCCATGAATTGGTGCCTGCGTTTCTTGATGCTCACCAAAGAATGCATCATTGTGTTTGATTTTTGGTAGCACTTCTCTTGGGATATTAAAGAGCGTGAGCAATTCATCATCCCAATCTTGGGTATCTATATTGCAAATCATTGTTCTAGAGGCATTTGTGAAATCAGTGAAATGGTCCTTGCCCCCAGTTAGTTTCCAAATCAAAAAAGTTTCAACTGTCCCAAACAAAATATCGCCATTAGATGATAATTTTCTATCGCTATCATATTTGTCTAATATCCATTTTATTTTTGTAGCTGAAAAGTAAGGGTCTAAAACTAAACCGGTTTTATTTTTTATGGTTTCTTCAAGTCCCTGCGATTTTAGTTCTTCGCAGTACTTTGCAGTCCTTCTATCCTGCCAGACAATTGCATTATACAAAGGCATGCCATTAACTCTATTCCATAATAAAGTGGTTTCTCTTTGGTTAGTAATTCCCAAACTGATTACATCACCAAAGCTCCTCATCACATCTGCCAAAGCATCATTTACCGTCTTTTCAATCACGCTTATATCTATTTCTACCCACCCATCTTCTGGGAAAATCAAGGAATATTCTTGTTGATTAATTTTGAGAGGTTGTAATTCCTCATTAAAGGCTACCACACGAGAAGAAGTGGTTCCTTGGTCTATGCAAATAATTGATTTCATGTGTTAATTGTTATGATTTATCCACAATTTATCAACTGTTAGATAACATTTACTAAACACCATCTATACAGCATATTGTTGGTCAAAGTAAAAATGTCACAATATATTGTGTTTTTTGCTTGATTATTTATCCACAATAAAGTTAAATCAGCTAAGGAAACAAAAAATTTAAAACGCTAAATTTTTGTACCTCATCCCGATAAAAATGACCTGTTGCAGAGGAAACTGCACTGATATTTTGAGGCAAAATTAATGGATTTACGCGAAGAGCAGACAACAAAACAAACATCAGCACAGCAACCACAGGTTGCAAACGAGGAATTAGTAATAACCGCTCCAGGAAAGCTGAGAGTTATTAAAAGAAACGGCAAGGTCGTTGCCTTTGAAGAAGACAAAATCAAAGTGGCGGTAACAAAAGCATTCCTTGCAACTGAATCAGGCAATGCTGCGGCTAGCGAGCGTATCCATACAAAGGTCAATGACATCACTGGAGATATAGTAGAGGTATTCAATAGAAGGATGCCATCAGGCGGCACCCTTCACATAGAGGAAATTCAAGATCAGGTTGAGCTACAACTCATGAGAAATGAAGAATACCAAGTAGCAAGAAAATATATTCTCTACAGAGAAGAAAGAGCCCAAGAAAGAACTAAAAAAGAACCTGTCCAAGCCATTGAGCTAGACAACCTTCCTGATATAGAAGTTACCAAAAGAGACGGTACACGCGTCCCCCTAGATATTAGCCGCTTATCCGAAGTGGTGAGTCATGCATGCGAAGGTCTGTCAGAAACAGATCCAAAAGTGATTCTAGAAGAAGCAGTTAAAAATCTGTACGACGGTGTTTCTGTTGCAGATATGAAATCTGCTCTCATTATGTCTGCTAGAGCAAAGGTGGAAGTAGAACCAAACTACAGCTATGTCACTGCAAGAATCCTATTGGATTCATTGCGCGCTGAAGCTTTGACTTTTCTTGGAGTAGCTGAAGAAAGTACCCAAACAGAGATGCAGGAAAACTATCCCAAAGCTTTCAAAGCCTTTATAGAAAAAGGCATAGAGCTCGAAATGCTAAACCCAGAGCTCAAAAATTATGACTTAGATGCACTTGCAAAAGCCATAGATCCAGAAAGAGATTATCAATTTACCTATTTAGGGCTCCAAACCCTCTACGATAGGTACTTTATTCACTCAAACGATATTAGGTTTGAATTGCCTCAAATATTCTTCATGAGAGTGGCAATGGGGCTTGCAGCCCAAGAAAATAAACCAGAAGAAAGAGCAATAGAGTTTTACAGACTGCTTTCAAGTTTTGACTACATGAGCTCAACACCCACCCTCTTCAATTCAGGTACGCTGAGACCTCAACTATCCTCTTGTTATTTAACCACTGTTCCAGATGACCTAGATGGAATCTTCTCAGCTATGAAAGATAATGCCATGCTCTCAAAATGGGCTGGTGGTCTTGGTAATGACTGGACGCCAGTAAGAGCGCTTGGTTCATATATCAAAGGTACTAATGGAAAAAGTCAGGGGGTTGTTCCATTCCTAAAAGTAGCAAACGATACTGCAGTAGCCGTTAATCAGGGTGGCAAGCGTAAAGGAGCGATGTGCGCTTACCTGGAAACATGGCATTTAGACATTGAAGAGTTTTTAGAGCTAAGAAAAAATACTGGCGATGACAGGCGTCGAACTCATGATATGAATACAGCCAATTGGGTGCCAGACTTATTCATGAAAAGAGTTGAGAATGACCAAGACTGGTCACTATTCTCTCCAGGCGAAACACCTGATCTCCATGATTTAACTGGTAAGGCATTTGAAGATAGATACCACGAATATGAAAAGCTTGCAGAAGAAGGAAAAATGCGACAACGCAAAAAAATACCTGCAAGAGATTTGTGGCGCAAAATGTTGACCATGCTGTTTGAAACTGGTCATCCATGGATTACTTTTAAAGATGCATGCAATTTAAGATCGCCACAACAACATATGGGTATGATCCATTCCTCAAACCTGTGTACAGAGATTACGCTAAATACAAGCCAAGATGAAATCGCCGTATGTAACCTTGGTTCAGTTAATCTTGCAAACCATATGGTCGATGGAAAGCTAGACGAAGAAAAAATTAAACAGACTGTTTCTACTGCAATTCGTATGCTTGATAACGTAATTGATATTAACTATTACTCTGTGGATACTGCAAGAAATTCAAACTTCAAGCACAGACCAATAGGTCTTGGTCTTATGGGCTTCCAAGACGCTTTGTATATTCAGAATATTCCATACTGCTCAGATGAAGCTGTCGAGTTTGCCGATAAAAGCATGGAACTCATAAGCTACCATGCAATCCATGCGTCAACAGAGCTCGCAAAAGAAAGAGGGAGTTATGAGACTTTTGATGGCTCACTATGGAGCAAGGGAATACTTCCAAAGGACTCTCTAAAAATTCTTACTGAAAACAGAGGGTCGGAATACCTTAAAGTCAACCTAGACGAAAGACTCGATTGGGATGCGCTTAGAAAGAAAGTCATGAAGGATGGCATGAGAAACTCCAATGTAATGGCTATCGCCCCAACCGCAACTATCTCAAATATTACTGGGGTGACTCAATCTATAGAGCCCACCTATCAAAATTTATACGTTAAATCTAACCTCTCAGGTGAATTTACAATTGTTAACCCCCACTTAGTGAGAAGACTCAAAGAAATAAACCTTTGGGATGATGTCATGATTAACGATCTTAAGTTTTTTGAAGGAAGCTTAGCGCAAATTTCTAGAATACCAGAAGAAATCAAGACTCTTTTCTCTACAGCTTTTGAGGTTGAACCCAGGTACTTGGTTGAATCTGCCAGCAGAAGGCAAAAATGGATAGACCAAGCCCAATCTCTTAATCTGTATATTGCCAATGCTAGTGGAAAAAAATTAGATATTACCTACAGGATGGCATGGTTATGCGGGCTCAAAACAACATACTATTTACGCTCTATTGCAGCCACAGGAACAGAAAAATCAACTGTAACGCAAGGAACGCTCAATAAAGTTAGCGCTTCAAGTGAAACAAACAAGGAACTTGGTTCACCCGCCCCGGTACCAACAGCATGCTCACTGGATGACCCAGATTGTGAGGCGTGCCAATAAATAACGGAGAAAGAATATGCTTAATTGGGATGAATACAGCAAAGACGAAGCAGCAGCGCCAGCTGCAGCACAAAAAATAGTAACTGAGGTTGCTCAACCAACAGAAGAAGTAGTTGCAGAAAAACCTACAGAAAATGTTACCTCAGCAATCAACACTGAATCGAGTGATAGAGCATCGCAAGCAAGACAAGCAATCGAAGACCTTGACCCTGCAGAGGGTGTAAAAGAACTAGAGGCGCTTGGCGGACGAGTTGAGGTTGATCAAAAAGCAATGATAAATTGCAGAGCGGACCTCAATCAGTTGGTTCCGTTTAAATACGATTGGGCATGGCAAAAATATCTTGATGGTAGCGCCAATCACTGGATGCCACAGGAAATCAATATGACAGCAGATGTTGCGCTTTGGAAGAGCGAAAATGGGCTAACTGAAGACGAAAGAACCATTGTTAAAAGAAGTCTTGGCTTTTTCTCTACTGCTGATTCGCTGGTTGCAAACAATCTTGTATTGGCGATTTATAGGTTAATCACTAACCCTGAGTGCAGACAATATATTCTCAGACAGAGTCTTGAGGAAGCTATTCATACGCATGCCTATCAATATTGCATCGAATCATTAGGAATGGACGAAGGCGAAATATTCAATATGTACAGAGAAATTCCTTGTGTAGCAAAAAAAGCAAGCTGGGCTCTCAAGTACACCAAAGAATTATCGGACCCTTCCTTCACAACAGGCACGCTAGAAACTGATAAAAAGTTATTGAAAAATCTTATTGCTTTCTATTGCGTTCTTGAAGGCATTTTCTTTTATTGTGGTTTCACCCAAATTCTGTCTATGGGAAATCGAAATAAAATGACCGGAACAGCAGAACAGTTTCAATACATCCTTAGAGATGAATCAATGCATGTGAACTTTGGTATTGATGTGATCAACCAAATTAAATTAGAAAATCCAGAGCTATGGGATGATGCTATGAAAAAAGAGGCAGCCCAAATGATACTTGAAGGCACTGAATTGGAGATCCAATATGCTAGAGATACTATGCCTAGAGGAGTGCTTGGGATGAATGCTGCCATGATGGAAGACTACTTAAAATTTATTGCCAATCGAAGATTAACTCAAATTGGGTTAACTGAAGAGTTCAAGGGAGCGAGCAATCCATTCCCCTGGATGTCAGAGATCATGGATCTTCGTAAAGAAAAGAATTTCTTTGAAACACGAGTGATTGAATATCAAACCGGTGGTGCTCTGAGCTGGGATTAATTAGTGCTCCTCTATTCAAGCCAGACAGGCAATAGCCCAAGAAAGGTAAGAATATTTCTTGCAGAAAAAGGCATTGACGACATTCAATTCAAAAACTTAGATCTGATGCAAATGGAGCACAAAACTCCAGAGTACAGAGCAAAAGTTCCCAATGCTAAGGTGCCTGCTCTTGAGTTAGATGACGGAACTATTGTCAGTGAAACTACGGCAATCTGCAGATATCTAGAGGAACTCTACCCAACCCCGAATCTATTTGGCGAAAGCCCTATGGAGATTGCCGCCATAGAAATGTGGCAATCAAGAATAGTATTTGAATTGATGTTACCTCTGGCTATGGGTTTTAGACACACTCACCCTGCTATGGCTGCAATGGAAGATCAAAACGAAGTTTATGGAACCGCGCAAAGAGAGGTCGGAATAAAATCAACAGCTTATTTTGATAGAGTTTTGGCTGACTCAGAGTTTATTGCTGGAGAGAGATTTACCTTTGCTGATATTCAGATGATCAGTACAACAGATTTTTTTCTTAGACTAAATAAGATAGACCTTAGCGAGTTTAAAAATCTTGAGCGTTATACCAACTTAATAGCCTCAAGACCAAGCTTTACAGCTTAAAACTATTTATCAGCTTGTTCTAATATTTTAATTGTTTGCTCCGGACCACTAAAGCACTCCTTTGCATTCTCCATATTTGAGACAGACTCCCAATTAGCTGCAATATTTTCTGGAGTCATATCCTCTCCAGTACCAAGAGCAGCTCCCATGGTTTCAAATATTCTAAATTGAGTAAACACGCCTGCTCCTGCTCCTATGATAGCTCCATTAGGAGCTTCATCGCTTGCAAGATATATGACTGCAGGAGTTACATACTCAGGTAAAAACCTTTCACCAACACCCTCAGGAAAAAGCGCTTCAGTCATACGAGATAAAGCAACAGGTGCTACAGCGCTAGAATAAACATTGTATTTCTGGCCTTCAATTTTGAGACAATTCATAAGGCCAACCATGGCCATTTTAGCTGCTCCGTAATTAGCTTGGCCAAAATTACCAAACAGACCGCCAGATGATGTAGTAAAGATGATTCTTCCAAAGTTTTGCTCTCGCATAATGGGATAGACTGCATGCGATGTATATACGCTACCCTGAAAATGGACGTCCATAACTGCATTAAATTCCTCAAGACTTATTTTATGAAAACTCTTGTCCCTTAAGATTCCTGCATTATTCACCAAAACATCTATTCTTCCCCAGGTATCCATCACTTCAGCAACCATATTATCAACGCCTTGTTTATCAGAGACGCTACAGCCGTTTGCAAGCGCCTCCCCACCATATGCCTTTATTTCCTCAACAACTGCATTAGCCATCTCGCTAGCGCCTCCAGAGCCATCTACAGACCCTCCAAGATCATTTACAACAACCTTAGCGCCTCTTTTGGCAAACTCCAAGGCATGTTGTTTTCCAAGACCTCCACCAGCACCTGTGATGATTACTACTTTATTATCAAAACGAATAGTCATATAAAAACTCCTAAGACGATCCCGAGAATAGGTTCTCAGGTTTAAAATTTGGATCCCTAACGGTTTCCATTGTTATGTTAAAACCATTACTTAAAGCTCTTTTGATGGCCATAAATTCTTTGGGTGAATTTATAGAATCAACTGCTATCAAGCTCCCATTTTTCCCGTAATACGACATGAATTGTGCATCCTCTTTTTTACCAACAATAAAGGATTCATCGTAGCCTCCAGATAATCCTGTCATCTGAAGTTTTAGGTCAAATTGATCGGACCAAAACCATGGGAGTTCATTATAAGTCATATCTCCACCTACTATTGAAGAGGAGACTACTTTAGCCTGCGCAAGAGCATTGGGAACGCTCTCCAGTCTCATGCTATGTTGATAGAATTGGTTGACATGCTGTGTGCAATCACCTGCAGATAAAATAAACGGGTCCTCTGATCTACAGTATGCATCTACACAAATTCCGTTGCTACAGGCAAGTCCTGCCCCCTCTGCTAAAGCAGTATTGGGAACAGCTCCAATCCCAACGATGAGAGCATCTACTTGAATCTCATCTCCTGAATCAAGCACCATTGCAAAAATACGATTTTCTAGTTTCTTGTATTCACTTACTCTGGTCGAACACCTTATATCCACACCCTTAGAGATATGAAAATCTTTGTAGAACTCAGAAACCTCTTCCGAGGTAACACGCTTTAGCAATCTGTCTTCAGCTTCGATGATAACAGGATGCATTTCCATTTCTATAAGAGAGGCAGCAAGCTCAAGCCCTATGTAGCCACCACCTATCAGACCCACTCTAGAACCTACGCTTAAGCAATTGGAAATATGAATAACATCATCCATGGTTCTCAAGTAAAAAGTATTTTCTCCATCAGCATCATTAAGTACGCGGGGGCTAGCTCCAGTTGCTAGAACTAGATAGGAATAATCTAAGATGCCAAAAGAGCCCTCAACTGTCTTATTTGATCTATCGATCGCCTCCACTCTGACACCCGTTTGAAGCAAAATATTATTATCTTCATAAAAGGATGGCTGTTTCAAAGAAAGTTTTTCCTTTTCAATTTTTGCTTTAAAGAAATCTTTAGATAATGGCGGCCTATGATACGGCAGATGATTTTCTTCGGTGAGAATGGTGACATCACCCTGAAAGCCATCTCTTCTCAGGTTAAAGGCTACGTTAGCACCAGCATGACCTGCCCCTACTATGATAACTTTTTCCTTACTTCCCATTTAGTTCTTCCATGCATAAAACAAATCTTTTCAGCGCTTCCATTAAATTTCTTTTATTAGTTCCAAAATTTAATCTAATGTATTGCGATGCACCAAAATCTTTGCCGTCTGATATACCTAACCCATATTTCTCAAAATATTGACCCCATCCTCCATTTGGAACCTTATGGAGTATCTTAATCCAAATTAAAAAAGTTGCCTCTGGTACTATAAATTCAAGATTAGCTATTTGAGATAACTTCTTTACACAAATATCCCTGTTTTCTTGCAAGGTTTTAATCAATGAACGCCTCCATGATTCACCTTTCTTTAGACACTCCAGTGTTCCAATGATTCCAAACAAACTTGGATCAGGAACTATCCCATGAATAGTATCTGAGAACTTCTTTCTTAATTTTTTGGAAGGAATGATGGCAAAACCACAACTCAGCCCAGGAATATTGAAGGTCTTGGCACATGAGTGCAAAGTAATGGTTTTATTTTGAATCCTTTGATCTTTCCCAAGAGATGAAAATTTTATACCTGAATCCAAGATTAAATCTGAATGAATCTCATCTGCAAGCAAGAATGAATCATTCTTTTTTACTACAGTCACAATTTTTTCATACTCTTCTTGATTTAAGACGCTCCCTCCAGGGTTACAGGGATTAGCTAGCATTAGCCACGAATGTCTGTCTAAATAAGCATCCAAACTATCAAAATCATAAGATAACCTTCCACTGACCTCCTTCATGGTTACAAGCCTATGAGCTACTTGACAATGCTTGGCGGCCTCTCTAAAAGGAGGATAGATTGGTCTTGGTATAACCAAGCTATGATTGTTACTCACAGCCATTTGATTAACTGCATAAATAGCAGTTACCAAATTAGGCACCCAGACAATCCACTCGTCCTCAATCAACCAATCTTGCTTATCTTTATAAAACTTTATAAGGGCCTGATTAAGAGCTTTTGGAACCTTTGTGTATCCATAGGTATTATGATCAATGCGTTGCTTGAATGCCTGCTGCAAAAATGCAGGAGATTGAAAATCCATATCAGCAATCCAAAGGGGTAAAATATCTTGGTTAGGATATTTTTCCCATTTTTTGCTGTGGGTATTCCTTCTGCTTTTACTTACAACCATGAATAATAATGAAAATGAAATTTTAACTTATCGTGATGATCAAATTAAGTCCGTAGAAAAATTTTTGACTAAAGACGATGCCGATAAATATTTTAATATCTTCCTAAAACAAATTTCGTGGAAGCAAGGTCATATAAAATTATTTGGTAAAGATGTGCTCATTCCAAGAGAACAGTGCTGGATTGCAGATGAAGGAATTACTTATAGTTATTCAAATAAACCACTTCAAAGGTTTTCATGGTCTAAAGAACTCCTTGAATTAAGAGCCAAAATTGAAGACTTTAGTAGTCATAAATTTAATTCGGTCTTAGCCAATCTTTATAGGGATGGAAATGACTCCATGGGCTGGCATGCTGATGATGAAGTGGAGTTAGGACGCAATCCTACTATTGCATCAATATCACTTGGTGCTGAAAGAGCATTAAAGGTTAGAGATAATAAAACAAAAGAAATTATTAAAATTGATCAAAAGCATGGTTCTTTGCTCATAATGCAGAAAGGTATGCAATCAACTACTCAGCATAGCATTTCGAAAACAAAATTAGATATTGGAGCAAGGATTAATCTTACTTTTAGGAATATAATAACCCCCAACAAAAGGAGCAAAAATGAGTGATAGAGTCAAAGTAGTAGTCACAGGTGCAGCAGGCCAAATTAGCTATTCTTTGATACCAAGGTTGGTCGATGGGACTGTCTTTGGTAACAAGAAAGTTGATCTAGAGCTTGTAGAGATTCCTGCTGTATTAAATAAACTTGAAGGAATGGTCATGGAGATGGAAGATTCCTTTTTCCCTCACATGGGAGATATTAATATAACTGATAACTTTGCAGATGCTGCTGAAAACGCAGATTGGTTTTTGCTGGTAGGCAGTATTCCAAGAGGGATTGTCTTAAATGGTAAAAAGATCGAAGAAAGGTCAGATTTACTAAAAGTAAACGGTGGTATTTTTATTGATCAAGGTAAAGCAATAGGCGAAAAAGGGAAAGAGAAGGCTAAAATCCTTGTTGTTGGGAATCCAGCAAATACCAATGCTCTTATTGGACATCATCACGCTCGCAATGAAACACAATTATGGATGGCTATGACCATGTTAGATTCCAATCGAGCAAAATCATTTCTAGCAAAAAAGGCATCTGTTGGCGTAGATGAAGTCACCAAAATGACTATTTGGGGAAATCATAGCCCAACTATGTATCCAGACTTTGAAAATGTATTGATTGGAAATCAAAGAGGTGCCGATGTTTTTTCTGATTTGCAATGGATTGAAAATGAATTTATCCCAGGGGTCCAACAAAGAGGTAAAGCTGTTATTGATGCAAGAGGAGCCTCATCTGCTACTTCTGCAGCAAAGGCAGCACTTGATACTGTCAGAGCGGTGGAGCATAAAACAATTGATGGAGATTGCTTTAGTGCGGCAATAGTATCAGATGGAAGTTATGGAATTGATGAAGGCTTGGTTGCTGGAGTTCCTCTAATTTCTGATGGCCAGGGCCAAGTTAATCTTGTTAGAGATTTTTCCTTATCTGATTTTGCAAAACAAAGAATACAAATCTCTATTGAAGAACTTAAATCAGAAAAAGAAGCAGTAGCAGATTTGTTAGATTAATATGGATTTTCTGAAAGATCTTATTCAAACAGAAAGCCCTAGTAATCTCCTAATTATCTCAACAAGGTCCTTAGTGAATTTTGTTAGTTCACTGGAAGAACTAAGCATTGAAGAAATTCAAATTCAGCCATCCATCATCAGTGGTGATGAAGATACTGGTTATTTTGATTTGATGATTATTTTTCCTGAAATTGCTTGCAATAAAGATCAATTGGGAATTGCAAAAAATAAACTTACCAAAAGCATTGTTTTGCTGAGAGACAATAAGGCCTCTAGCCAAGAATTTTCTGAGCTTGGTTTTATATCTGCTGATAATGATGAAATAAAACAATCAAAGAACTTTTATACCTACAACCTAAAAAATTATAATGCTAAAAGGAATTGGAACAATGCAGAAGGCTGGGCAAACCCCGAAAACTTCGATAAGTTTAGATGGTAATTAATTTTTTAATTGAGGAAAAAGAATAACATCTCTAATAGAATTTTGATTCGTTAAAAACATTACCAGTCTATCAATACCAATTCCCACACCAACGGCTGGAGGCATCCCAATTTCTAAAGCATTTATATAATCTTGATCGAAAGACATTGCCTCATTATCCCCTGCCTTGCCAGCCTCAACTTGTTGGGCAAATCGTTCGGCCTGATCCTCAGCATCGTTGAGTTCACAAAAACCATTAGCAAGTTCTTTGCCACCAATAAACAACTCAAATCTATCGGCAATATCAGGATTGCTATCATTTCTCCTTGATAGCGGAGAAATCTCTACAGGATATTCTGTTACGAAGGTTGGTTGGATGAGTTTACTTTCAACAGTTTCTTCAAAAATCTCTAATAAAAGCTGGCCATAATTTAAGTTTTTGGAATCTTTAATACCCAAAGATTCACCATAGGCGACTAATTCTGAGAAGTTATCTCTACAAACATCTGACTTTAACTCACTGTTAAATTCTTTAACAAGATTTGCCATAGATGCAATATTAAATTGGGTTAGGTCTATGGTTTCACCATCCCACTCTAAATTTGTCTCATCAGCGCCAATAGATGCTGCTGCTTGCTTAATAATATCTTCAACAAATTTATAGGTTTCAGGTAAATTTGAATAAGCAGTATAAAATTCCAACATTGTAAATTCTGGATTGTGCTTTGTTGATAATCCCTCATTTCTAAAGTTTCTATTAATTTCAAATACTCTATCAAAACCACCTACCAGCAAACGTTTGAGGTAAAGCTCAGGCGCAACTCTAAGAAAAAGATCTCTATCAAGAGCATTGTGATGTGTCATAAATGGACGTGCAGTAGCGCCACCTGGAAGCGGATGCATCATTGGTGTCTCCACCTCTAGATATTGATTAGCCGTTAACGTTGATCTAATACTTTCAACGATTTGGCTTCTTTTTAAGAATACATCTTTTGAGTCTGAGTTAACTATCAGATCAAGATATCTTTGCCTGTATCGTGTTTCAATATCAGTTAACCCAGCATGTTTTTCAGGAAGAGGTTTCAATGATTTTGTAATCATAGTTGCAGTTGATGCATTTAGAGTTAATTCATCAGTTTTTGTCCTAAACAAAGAACCTTTTGCTCCAACAATATCTCCAATATCCCAGGTCTTAAAATCTTCATAATCTTCTTCACCGAGGGCATCCTTGCTTACATAAATTTGGAAACTAATACCCTCATCACTGATAGTAATGAAACTTGCATTTCCCATAATCCTTTTAAGCATTATTCTTCCAGCAATTGCTAAGTCGGTTATGGGATTCTTTTCCAGCTCTTCTCTGCTTAGCTGATCATAATCATTCTTTAGGCTTTTCGCTCTATGGGATCTATCGAATGTGTTTATGTATCCAGCTCCCTTGGAACGAAGTTTTTCTAGCTTTTTCTTTCGTTCTTGAAGAATTGCAGCCTCGCCACCTAATTTATCTTCACTCATTAGACACCCTGTTTTAAACTTGCTTCCATAAATTCATCTAAATCGCCATCTAGAACAGCTTGAGTATTACCAGTCTCTGTTCCAGTTCTTAGATCCTTAATGCGAGATTGATCAAGCACATAAGAACGAATTTGACTGCCCCAACCTATATCCGATTTAGAATCTTCCAATTTTTGTTGCTCTTCTTTTTGTTTTTGTAATTCTAGCTCATATAGCTTTGATTTTAATTGTTTGAATGCATTCTCTTTGTTTTTGTGTTGAGATCTATCGCTCTGACACTGCACCACTACCCCGCTTGGGATATGAGTTAGCCTTACTGCTGAATCTGTTTTATTGACGTGTTGACCCCCAGCGCCTGATGCACGGTAGGTATCAACTCTAATATCGGCATTATTGATCTCAATTTCTATAGAATCATCGATTTCGGGGGATACAAACACAGAGGCAAAGGAAGTGTGTCTTCTATTACCGCTATCAAAAGGTGACTTTCTAACTAATCTATGAACGCCAGTTTCCGTTCTTAGCCAACCATATGCATAACCGCCTTCTATAAATAACGTAGCTGATTTTATCCCCGCAACCTCTCCATCTTGAGACTCTATAACATTACAACTAAATCCTTTTGATTCTGCCCATCGAGCATACATACGCATAATCATTTGAGCCCAATCCTGTGCTTCTGTACCACCTGATCCTGACTGAATATTAAGATAAGCTGAATTAGGGTCCATTCGATTGGTAAACATTCGATTAAACTCTAATTTATCGATTTCCTTTTCAAGTTGGAATGAGGAGTCCTCTAACTCCTGAAGCTCACTAAGATCGGTTTTATGATCAAGCAATTCAAATAACTCTATAGAGTCATTAATTGCTTCTTCGGACTCTTTAAAACTTTCTATGAGTTTAGCCAATGGAGCTCTTTGCTTGTTAAGCTTTTGTGAAAGCTCTAAATCTGACCAGGTAGCTTCTTGTGCTAACGTTGCATCTATAGTCTGCAGCTCAGTTTCTTTAGCAACAATGTCAAAGTAACCCCCTAAGATCGGTTACTCGATCACTTAATGAAGTCAATCTAGTTTTTAATGCTGATAGGTCCATTGCTTTAGAAGTCTAATTAATCCGATTAAAATTACTGTTCAATCCTGCAAAGAGCACAAATTTTATTTCCCGATGGATCTCTAAGGTATGCAAGATACATGCTCCCCATATCAGAGGTTCTTATTCCAGGCGCATCCTCACAATTTACTCCTCCATTAGCTAACCCTGCAGCATGCCAAGTATCGCCTACTTCTGGACTTTCAACTTTAAAACCAATAGTTGAACCATTGCCATGCGTAGCGGGATTTCCATCGATAGGTTCAGAAATAGCAAAAATCATGCCATCTAGGAAATAGAAATATCTTATATCCCCCTCAAGATTAGGAACCGGAACTCCTGGTTTAGCACCTAGGACACCTAATACCGAATCATAAAAACTTTTAGAGGCTTCAATATCATTAGCTCCTACCATAATGTGACTAAACATAATAATTCCTTATAAAAGTACTATTTTACTACAAGCTATTCCTAATAAAATCTCTAATTGCTGAATACTCGCAAGGCAAGACTACGAGCCTTTCCTCTTTATCTTCCAGTCCTTTCAACGCTGCATGATGATCAGTTATTTGAATATTTAGAGAGTTAAATAGGGCTGGGAACTTATCAGGATGTGCAGTTGCCATGCCAATTACATAACTGTTTGATTCTTCAAGTGCTCTCTTGCATGCGATTGCGCTATGTGGATCTAATATATATTCATGCTCTTTGAAAAAATAATTTATGATATTTTTAGTTTCAGAGTCACTTACTGCTAATGAAGAAAAAAGGTCTAGTTTGTTTTCAAATATCTCTTGATCTAATACAAGTTGATTAGAGTTAAATGAAGTAAATAAATCGCTGCATCGATTAGCATCCCTATCTAAATAATAATCATAAACCAGTCTTTCAAAATTACTGGCTACCGATATATCCATACTTGGAGAGATTGTAGAAACGGTTGGCTGTTTCGAGTAATCATTATTACTAAAAAATCTATGCAAAATATCATTACTATTCACTGCAACACAGATTTCCTTGATTGGTAAACCCATTTTATAAGCTGAATAGGCAGAGAATACATTGCCAAAATTTCCTGAGGGCACACTAAAACAAAGGGGTTTTGTGGTGTTTAGAGATGCGTAAGCAAAGAAGTAATAACAAATTTGAGCAATAATTCGCAACCAATTGATTGAATTAACTGCAAGCAAAGTAAAATTATTTGGTAAATATTGATCAGTTTTGAATGCCTCTTTCACAATATCTTGGCAATCATCAAAGGTTCCATTAACTTTAATTGCAAATACATTTTCCTGATCAACAGTGGACATTTGCCGTCTTTGGATTTCAGACATATTTCCCTCAGGAAGCAAAATGAAAGTTTTAATATTTGAGTACCCTTTGCATGCATGAATTGCTGCAGAGCCTGTATCCCCTGAGGTTGCTCCAAGAATTACTCCATGCTTATTACTTTCTTTTAGAATGCGATGAAGAAAATAGGAAACCATTTGCAGACCAAAATCCTTAAATGCTGCTGTAGGGCCATGAAAGAGTTCTGCGACTGCAAAATTATTAAATTTTCTAAATTGCACTAATTCTCTTGAAGGAAAGCCCTGCCAGATCTCATCTACCATTGAAGTGATTTCAGCTTCTTCATAGGATCCATCAGCAAAAGCTGGCAAAACTAGCTTTGCAATCTCT
>Ga0255777_10000994_pt1 | contig 27116 bp, 4 predicted proteins | sample 101ome_15_FD_179975 | JGI IMG/M metagenome (GOLD analysis project Ga0255777, IMG submission 179975) | Coastal salt marsh microbial communities from the Groves Creek Marsh, Skidaway Island, Georgia - 101402AT metaG (version 2) | ecosystem: Environmental > Aquatic > Marine > Intertidal zone > Salt... | reverse complement strand
TACAAATACTGTAGACGATTATATTAACTACGGTTCAGTACAATTACATAGAGATTCTATTAAGATAAATAACAAAAATGTGTTATTCAGCGATAACATTTCTGGAAAACAGGACATTATATCAGATGCCATTATTAACAGTACATTGTATCAAGACTTGGCACCAAGTAAAATGTTACACATTTCTCAAGATTTCAAACATCCTCTTATAAATGGTCTGAATACTCAAATAAAGAAAATACAAGATGAAAACGAATTTTACACAATTTTTACAGATACTTCAACTATAACTTTTGATAAAGAAATATACGTAGATATGTTGCTAATAGGCGGGGGTAATACAAGCGATTCTGGTGGAGTTATTTATAACAAAGGGAGTGTATTTTCGCCCGGAAAATATTTTATAAATGTTGGCAAGGGAACAGGTGGAGATATCAGCACAAGTTCGTCAATATATTTCAAAAACAAACCATTTGCTAAAACATTCGGTTCTGATAATACAGATGGTAATTTACTCCCCGACGGTGGTATTTCTGAAATAAATGATATATCTATTGCAAATATATTATCACAACCCATTGCAACTATAACAAATAATCAAGATGATTCAACTTACAATTATGGTGCAATTGGTAACAATGGTATTGTCATATTGAAATGGTTTCAAGGAACTCCTATACCAGAATACTCTTATTATGACAGACTTTTAAAATATCCATATTATATATGGAATAATGATTCAAATACAAATTATGATAGCTATTTAGATACTACTATAACAATAAAAGAATCCTCGTATAATCATAATTATGGTGCATTTAATTTATTTAAAGGTTCGGGTATTGAAAATGATTTAAGACCAAATGATCTTTCAAAGAGAATATATCATAGTGCATCTAATACATATAATAGCAGCGATGGGTTTGGTATAAACGAATATAGAACAAATTATAAAGGAGAGTTTGTGTTAATTGATTTAGGTAAAGAAATATACTTGGATAATTATAAAATGCAACATAGAGAAGTTCTTTCGACTATAGGGAGTACAGCCTTACCTGTATCATGGCGTATATATGCATCAAATAATAATGATGTATTTCAAGAAATTAATGTAACATTGAATGGAAATGATGTAAATACAAAAACTGTTGCAAACCATGAATCATGGGTTTTATTAGATGAAAAAGAAAACTCTGCTGATTTATGGATTGAATCGGAACAATATAATCAATATAATTCAGGAACCTTTCAGTATAGAAAGAATTTGAACGTGAAATTGGACTCAAAACAAATCTTGTCATACAGATATTTTATGGTAATTTTTAATAAAATTGAAGCAAATAAAAATAAAAATTTTATATTAGATACATTAAACTTATTTGGTAATACAGAATATAAAATATTGAGTAACTCTGATGCTTTTATAGATAATACTGATGATCTATTAGTTTGGTACAAATTTGATAATAATTTATCTGATAGTAGTGTAAATAAAATTGATTTAATTCCATGGGTAACAAATTCAACAAATCAATATGCTATTCCTCAATACAACAACAGTATAGTAGAAAAAGGTACACATTCGATTTATTTGGATGGATTAATAAGACTTCAAGCAAATAATTTAGACAATAACCCCAATTTTTATACACCAGAGCAAATGACTTTATCTGTTTGGTTTAAAGGTGGTTCCTTACAACCTTACAAACAAACACTTGCTTCTGCTAAAGGAGGGGTTCATAAAGGCTGGGCGATATATTTCATAAGCGATCCATCTGATGGTTCAGCTAACATTATACGCTTTGATTACGGTAATGAAAATTACACAGATAACTATGGAATATTCGACTTTTCAGCCAAAACCAAAGCAGATACGTGGTATCATTTAGTTTTTGTTTTTGATAGAAATAGAAAAAGTGAAACTGATATTACCAAAATACCAATTGATTTATATGTTGATGGTGTTAAAAATTCGACTATCGAAATAAAAGATGATTTTGGTACAAGTCAGAAAGATTTTGGTGCAACAAATTTATTGATAAGTTCCACTAATAATTGGAAAACAACAGATTTTAGATTAAAACAATTCTATATTGATGATTTCCGTTTGTATAATCGGGTTTTAACTCACAATGAAATTTTAGAATTGTTTAATTACAACCATGATTCTATCATAACTAAAATAAATGGCGTTGAAGTAATTACCCAGTTTTCTTTTGGAGATGACCCAACAGATATGGTGGCTTGGTATAAATTTGAAGATGATTTTAGAGATAGTTCATATAATGGTCATGACCTAACTCCAAATGTTGGTGTTCCTAAATTCACTGATAATAGCAAATATGGCACTAAAAGTGTATGGTTTGAAGGAAATACCCAATGGAATAGTACACCAAATAAAGCAGGATTGTTCTTGGATAATCTTTCAAATAGATTGAGTACTCATATTGATAATTCAATTACAATTTCATTTTGGGTTTATACATTAGGAAAAGGTCAAATTAATTATGGACATATATTCAGTGGTATAACATCAAACAATTACGGGGGTGATGAAGAGTTTAAAATACTTTATAAGAATAATACTGAAAAACTCGGTTTTGTATCTAATGATAATTATGAAAATTTTATAGATGTTACATCTGATGGTGGAGAACCATTTTTGAATAGATGGGTTCATATTGTTTGGATACTTGATGGTACAAATACTTCAATATATATTGATGGCGAAAAGAAAGTAGATAAGACAGATTATATATTCCCAACAATTACAGACACATATACATTCACAATTGGTGCATGGAATGTGAATAATCCTGATGTTGGCGGAGCAAGAGATATAAATGGTTATTTAGACGATTTCCGCATCTATAAAAGAGCATTGACACCTGGCGAGATTGATATTTTATATAATTATGTTCCAAATTTAGTTACTGAAACAACCCAAACAACGCAAACAACTAATGAACCTGCTTTCGGTGATGACACAACAGATATGTATGCGTGGTATAAATTTAATAACAATTTCACAGATAGTTCTGGAAATAACAATAATGCAATTGGATTCAATTCTCCCACATTCGATGATAATTTAAAAAAAGTAGGCACACATGCTGTATCATTCGTAGGAGGCCCGGGAGGATCTGATTCGCAATATTTAACAGTTCCACAAACAGACTTTTCACTATGGGATGGATTTACCGTGAGTTGTTGGGTGTATTTTGAGGATAATAATGCAAGTAACGGTAGAATAATTGATTTCGGCGATGGCCAGGCTGATAATAATATTTATATGTCTAGATCCGATACAACTAATAAAATAAGACTATCAATAAGTGACGGGTCAACAAATACTGAATCTGATACTGTAAATGATGTCATTGTAAATAATACTTGGATGCATGTCGCATGGGCGATTTCTAAAGGTCTACACACAGAAAGAATGTACCCTCCTGTTCGCAATTTAGCAAGCAACTCTCATACCATATCGGGAGAATCTTATGGAAATGGTTTATATGAAACATCTTCAAGTACTGCATACCAGCCATATGGTAGCCACACAGGATTTAATACAGACAATGATATAGGATTTCATGGAGGAGAAAAACAATATAGTAATGGAACTTATAGTAGCGGTAATTATATCGTAAACGATTATTATGGAGATTGGTTGAAAATTAAACTACCTGTTGCAATAAATTTAACAAAATATGGATTTTCAAAAAGACCAATTGGAGATGGTGGATATTTCAGTGATACAGCACCCGCACAATATAAAATATATGGTTCAAACGATAATAGTAATTGGACTGAATTAGTTCATAAAAGCAGTAGTATATCATTTCCTGATGCTGAATATTATGAATCAATCGCAACAAACGGATTTTATCAATACTTTGTCTTAGTTGTAAATAAAATACTTGGAAATTCTCATATTTTAAATTTTGACGAATGGTATATTTATGGTACTGAAGGAGAATACACTGAATGGAAATTATATGTAAATGGAACATCGGAAGAACTTAGTTCAAGTAATTCAATTTATCCAGTTAGCACGACATATGATAATTGTTACATAGCAAAATCCAATTGGAGTTCAGATGAATACTTCAAGGGCAAACTTGATGACCTTCGTATCTATAATCGTGCGCTCACAGAACAAGAAATAACAGATTTATATAATTATGTTCCAAGTACCAATGATGAGGAAACAAATTTGGTTAATGTTATTTCAACCACTGATATTTCAAGTGAGAAATTAGAAAATCTTAGTGGACTTACTGCTAATGTAAATGATCAAATTGATGAGTTAATTAATATTACAGATAATGTATCGAATTATTTATCGAATATTACTGAACAACATGTTATTAATATGTCAAATTACATTTCAGATATTTATAATGAATTTGAATCAAATTTTGAATTGAAACAAGATAAATTAATTTTCGGAAGCAATATCACTTACAATGAAGAAACAAATACTGTATCTATTACCCCTTCAGATGATTCAATCAATACAATTTATAATGTGTTTACAGATTATTGGAAATCTCCATTACCTGAAACAAAATTTTATAATGATTTAAGTGATGTATATTCGTGGTTTAAATTTGACAGTAATTTAGACGATCATCAAAATAATTTGGTAGTAACAACATCCGAGACAGAATCAAAGATACCTACTATTGACACAAGTTTGAAAAAACAAGGGTCGGGTAGTTTAAATTTTAATGTGCAATATTTGAAAATGAATGGAACTAATTCATTTTCAAATGGCTTATCATTGTGTTTTTGGATATATTTAGGATCATATAGTACGACTTCCCTATGGGTTTTGAAGTTGGATTTAGGAAATAATATGTATGTTCAATTTTATCGGTCTAATATATCAAATAATCAGGATACTGTGCAAGTTAAATTTGACTTTACTAAAAATTATCAAATCATAGGATTATTAGAAAGAGAAAATTGGGTTCATATAACAATAGTTATAGGCAAAACACAAGGACTAAAACTATACAAAAACAATCAAATTATTATAAATGACGATAAAACATTTACAAGGGTTGATGACAATTTTACAATATTGTTGGGAGCAAGAAATGATTTAAACGTTAATGATAATAACTTTATAGGAAATTATGATGATTTTCGCATATATTCAAAAGAATTAACTGAAGATGAAATATTTATGATATATAAAAGTTATGAAGATGCAATATACGACGATACCCCTTCCTTAATTTCATCACAACACTTTTCTTCTTCACTGATTACAAATTTTAATGATGATTTAACTCCTCAAACTTGGTACAAATTTGATGGAACAAATGGAATATTAGATAGTTCTGGTAATTCAAATGATGCTACTGCTATTGGGACACCTGTGTTGTCAGAAAAATCAATATCAATTTCGAAAGATAATTACTTAAAACTACCTGATAATATCATAGATCATTCAAAAGATATTACTATAGCATTTTGGTACAGATTTGATGGACAATATGATTATATAAACGCAAAAATGTTTGATTTTAGTGTAAACAATAATACTAATAATAACGATAGTTCAATAAAAGTAGGACGTGTGTTGACGCATCCAAGTTATTTGGAATTTATAATAGACAGCCATGTTGCAACAAATATTAGATTCGACCATGTAAGAAATGGTAATTTAACCCATTTGACTTGGATTATTAAAAAAGATGGTACTTGGATAATTTACCAAAACGGGGATATAATATATTCACAAACACATATATATCCTTCGCCACAAACCTATTCTCATTCATATTTGGGAAAATCAAATTATTTAAATGAATTTAATACTGATAATAATATTACATTGGAAGATTTCCGTTTGTATAATCGTGCACTACATGAACAAGAAATACAAAGTATATATAAAAATAATTATGATAATCCAATATTGCCGAAAATCTTAGCTTGGTACAAATTCGATGACAATTTTAATGATAGTTCTGTAAATCAGAATCATTTGACAGGAGGTGATGGATTAACTTTTTCAACCGAAAATCAAGTAGGAACATCGTGTGTAGAGTTTCCTTCACGAAGCACATCAAATACATTATATGGCGATGTCGATTTGTCTCAAAATACAAGTTTCACAATATCTTTCTGGGTTCTTAGAAAAGAATTGAACGGAGGAGATATTATACTATCTACAACCGGTGACGTAACAAATAATTTACAAATAAAATTATCTACCTCTGGTAATTTGTTATTTCAATTTAATGGAAGTTACATAAATACTCCAATCAATTATCAGACATGGAATGAATGGACTTTTTATACTGTAACATATGATTCAATAAATCGTAAAAGATCAATATATATAAATTCTGTGTTATCGAAAAGCAATAGTATAACAACACCTACCAATTTCGAACCACAAATACGTATAGGAAGTGATGGTGCGTCTTTCTTTCGAGGTAAAATAGATGATCTTCGTATATATAATTATGTATTAAGTACAACTGGTATAAAACAATTATATAATCAAGGAAAAATAACTGATTTATTGGTTTGGTACCAATTTGAAGGAAATAAAAATGATTCTTCTGGAAATAATTATCATATGAACAGTAATGGCACTTTCGAATATATTACTGATAGTAGACAAGGTAGCCAATCAATACAATCAAAAACCGTAGGTGCTTATATGCAACATACTATAACAGAATCTTCTAATGGTAATAATGGTTTTATTGGTAGGAACTACAATTCAAAAACAATAACATTTGCATTTTGGACTAACCAATACTATAATTCTAACGTTGCAAACTATTTATCAACAGCAACATACAGTATATACGTAGATAAAGACAATGTAGACACTTTAATTTTTAAAATAAATAGTGAAATTTTTAGTATTAAAAATGCCATACCAGGTACAGCATCTTTGAAAATATGGACACATATATGTTTTACACTTAATAAAAACAGAGAATGCCTTTGTTATATAAATGGGAAACTTGTTCAAACACAAGTCATGGGTGATTTTGAAACAAGTTCAGAGAATAAACTGGAACTTTTCAAAACATTTCAAGGAGATAATCCAAATAATCCAATGGATGATATACGTATATGGAACCGTGCATTGAGTTATGATGAAGTTCTTTCTGTTTATACAAATACTTATAAAAGCCCCTCAAGTAATTGGATTACTAAAGATGTTGGACAAGAATTAATTTTCAAAAATTTTAAAAAATATCCTATTGAATCTAATAACAACTATCGTATATATGGTTCAAATGATAAATTAGCATTTCAATTTGCATTTGAATATGGAAAGTTTAACACTGGATGGCATTTTATTTATGACAGTAAAAATATCATAAAAAAACAATGGTTAGATAGTCAAATGTCAGTAATAATAGAAGATATAAATATAAATTTCATTTCCATCACAAATGAAGGAACGTATGTAAGTCTTAATTCTGATATAATTGATCAAAATATTCTTAATTATGAAGTGGATTTACCAATAGATGCTAATTTAAAACTTATATCAAATGGTGAAGTTATTAAAGAAATGATGATATCTAAAAATACAAAATATCATATTAGACAAATTGACAATATATGGTATATGTATGATTTTAATAAAGAAATTTTTAGCACAACAACAAATGATCTTACTTTATATTGGGATTATTTATCTTTTATTCCATATCGATATTTTCTTGCAATTGAAGATTCATTTGAACAATCTACGCAAATAGAATTATTATACCAAAAACCAAAATTACTTACATGGAATGGTGAAAATAATACTTCTGTATTGAACATAAATACTGATCTGAATGTAATATACACTCAAGACAATACGGGTAAATACAATAAATTATTAACATCTGATTATTATACAGGTCCTACAAAACCATATGTGTTTTTAAATGGTCTGAATTATAATAAAACTACTAATGAATTAACAAAATCTACATCATGGATAAATAATACAGATTATATTTCCCACAAAAATATTAAAGTATTCGATAATAAAATTGAAATTGGAAACCAAGGATCGTTCGAATCAAAAAATACTTTTACCGCAAACATTCACAACTATTCACACCATATACAAATTGGTGATAATATAACTGTACACCAAGATGATAACACATATTGTTTCAAAGCAAATGACAATATATGGTTAGACGGAGCAGATATTACATATACATCTGACGAAAGAATTAAGAAAAATATACAAGACATAGATGATGATAGTGCTTTAGATAAGATAATGACAATAGAACCAAAGACATATAGGTATATTGATAGTATTAATAAAGGCGATAATGAAGTATATGGTTTTATATCTCAACAGATAAAAGAAGTTTTACCAGAAGCTACAGATGAAACAAAGAGATTCGTACCAAATATATATCAAAAATGTAAATGCAATGACAATATTGTTTACTTGCCAAATGATTTAGATATATCACAACTTGTATCGACTTATAATGGTTCTAATCCATCATCTATTGTTAGACTTATTGATAAAAACTTTAAAAATATTGATGTTTCATTTACAACATATAAAGATGATAATGATCAATATTTAACTATCGATTATTTATTACCAAAAGATGTAAAAGATATATTTGTATACGGAACATTCGTTGATGATCTGACAACTATTAACAAATCTTATATATACACACTTAATGTGTGTGCTACACAAGTTGTCAGTAGAAAAATAAATAATTTGAGATCAGTTAACGATACTTTAAAAAATAAATCATCTAATATTGAACAACGATTAGATGAATTAGAACAAAAAATTTCTAATTTCTAATTTCTAATTATTATTTTTGTTATATTTTATTCTTGATTGATATTAGTAAGTAGTTCTCTTGTTTTTATGGTTTATAGAAGTGAAGCATCCAAATATAGAAGAGCCAAAGCATCTATTAAAGAGTTGAAAACACTTACAGAACAAGCATCTTCAAATTTTATTTCATCAGATACTATCGATCTAACATCAAATCTTGATCCTAATAAAATTTTGATTTCTGGAACTGATGGAAATATTGATACTTTAAATGATATTGGTATAGAGAAAATTGAATATTTCGATGGAATTACATATGATATAGATGATAAACTTGATGAATTCAATCTAACTGCAAATTCAGAAAAGAATTTATATGATACATTTACAAAACCTTACCTTAAAAATGAAGTAGAATCTTTTTTGAATGAAATGAAAAAAAAACTTAATAAAGATTTAGAAGCTCTGAATCTTAATTATCTTGAAGTAAACAATATTGAAAATAGTAATCAACTGATAATTAATAATATATACAATGCTCCTGAATTAAATATTAATGGTACTCTTTCTGCATCTGAAATTATTTTCTTGAATGGAGAATCAATTACTTACGATGTATCAAAATCAACAGTTATCGAAACAGAATCTATAAATATTGAAAACAATGGATATGTTGTTGAAAATCCGAATCGTGAAATCAAGAAATATCCTCCTGTTCCTCTTGCATCTTCTACATATCAAGGTACCAGAATTCAAGTTAATGAATCTACATTGGATAACCAGGAATATGGAAATGGAACATATTTTATTAATTGGAGTAGTGCTGCAGATTTATCATCTTATTCTTCTGCTTTATTCAATGGTAATAAATACACTGGAGACGGTGGTGCATGGAAAGTCGGGTCGTATAATAATGATGGTACTTATAATACAACCCTTGTTACTGCAACAAATATTGCAGGATATAGTGGAGAATGGGTAAAAATTAAATTTCCTGACAAGATATTGTTATCATATATTCATATTTATACAAGAGTTTCTCAGTGGTTAAGGGCTCCTATTAGTTATACTTTATTAGGAACAAACAATGGTCAAACATGGACGCCTGTTATTATTGACGATAATGTAACTTATCAATTAAATAAAGATTACGAATCACAACAGAATGTCCTTCAACCTAATAATGATTATTTTAATGAATTTGCATTCATTATCCATAAAATTTCTTCCGGTGCACAGGGGAAATTGCCAAACTTTACTGAATTAGAATTTTATGGTTATATAGATGAAGTTCGATATGATACTGTTATTATAAATGATAATACGACGGAGAATCACAATTTAATAGAATTAGCTTCTGGTGTAGAAAATACAAACAAATTTGTTTTAACAAAGGATGGAAATATTGGACTTGGAGTTATAGATCCTCAAGTAAAATTAGATATTGATGGCAATATTGTATTTTCTGGTTCCTTAAATGATGTAAATAAAGAACATTTCGAAAATATTAAAGGAATAACAGAAAATATACAACAACAAATTGATAATAGCAATATTTCTATTTTACAGGGTTCAAATATTGCAATTGAACTTGCAAATCAATTATTTATAAATACACAACAATATTTTAATTCAGCATCATCTATTGCATATGAAAACATGCTTAATAGTGATATTGAAGCTTCAAATTATATAATTGATACATCAAATTCATTAATATCAAGCAAAATGGATAAACTTAAATTTGGTTTCGGATTGAAATACAATGAAGCTACTAATAATTTATCAATTTCAGAAGTTAATAATTTATGGTCTTCAAATGAAAACAATGTACTTAAATACAAAAATTTGATCTTTCATCCAAATCAAATTGAAAAAATTACAACATTCATTCCCGAAAATGCTGTTACTAACGAATATCCTTCTTCTGAGCTTACATCAAGTGTTGAGATTTCGGATATACAAAACATATCAGGTGTAGAAATACAAAATCATATATTTAAATGGAGTTCTACAAGATACTATGGTAATGGTGACCAATATAATACACCAACGAATCTATTTAATGGTTCTACAGATGATGAAGGTTATATGGGAATAAATTATGATGATTTAGGGATATATATTGAAACAAACAAATTATTAAACGATTATTATGGCGATTGGGTTTCAATTAAATTTCCAAATCATATACTATTAGAAAATATTATATTAACAAAAACAAATGATATATCTGGTGCTCCTAAAAATTTTGAAATTTATGGATCTACAGATGGTAATAATTGGGAAAGAATCGGTATTGTTATTGCTTCTACAAGCGATTATGTGACAAACAATAATATATTTACATTTTCAAAGAACATTTCTACTGAAAAATCATATGATCATTTTGCAATTTGTGTAAATGAAATACATGTATCACCAGATATTCAATATTTCTCTTTGGCAAAATTACAGTTTTTTGGGAAAGAAACAAATACTTATGTATCAAATGCAGTTTTTCAAGAAGAATTTGATACAAAAATGGATGTTATAACTGGTGCGTCAAGTACCATCACTGTTAACAATTTAGATGCTAATAGAATACTTGTTTCAGATTCATTTGGAAAAATATTGGCTTCTTCAATTTCAATTACAGACTTGTCATATATATCAGATGTGAATGAACCTATTCAACAAAAAATTGAACCTATTTTAAACATTCAAGATATTTACTACAATGAACAATATAGTAATATTGGAAACTTGAATTATAACTTATCAAACTATATTTCAAATATTTCAATCCACGCAGATGACTTGGTTTTACAAAAACCTAAACAAACCAATATTAATTTCGGTGAAGGATTTCAATATTCAAATGGTGTTCTAAGTTTTGATTTATTGTCACTTTCAAATTTGCAACCACCATCTAACGAGTCTGAATTAGATGATAGCTCTAGTTGGAATTCAAATGAAAACTATATATATAATTGTAATATAAAAATAACGGATAATGATATTACAATAAATGAAATATCTTTGTTAAAAGATGAAAATGTAATTTTGGCTCCACAATTCTCGCAAAATGATTTTAATGTTGATTCAAATAATATTGTATCAATTAATAACAGCAATAATACATGGGTACAAAAAGTCAATTATTTAGAATATCAAAACATCAAGATTTATGATAATAAGATCTTAATTGGATTCGATGCATTAAATGATTTTATAATACAACCTTTTGGTATTTATGTTATCCTCCATTCATCTGTCGATGCTTCAACTTTTCAAAACTTTAGAATATATCGTTCTGAATGGAGTAAAACAGATACATATGCACCCCTTCATATTTTCGGAGACTCTGTAGATATTGAAGAAAGTTTCACTGTAAATGCATATAGTGGTGGAAGTTATATAGGCAGTGATTATCTTGTAGAAGATTACAAAGGAGAGTGGGTATCTCTTGAATTTCCCGAAAAAATATTTGTTTCTTATTTACATTTATTTCACAAATCTGGTTCTTATATGAATGCACCCTTAGATTACAAAGTATATGGCGTTGATTATACAGGAGAGATTATTCTTTTAATTCATGAAACTTCTGCAACTTATACTGATAATAAGCACATATCTCAAAATATTACCTCTCAAAAATCATTTAAAAAACTTGTGATTGTTTTTAATAAAATAAATGATATTGGTTCTTCTCAACTTAAAATTAGTAATATAAAGTTTTATGGTATTCTTGACAAAAGTATAAATATAACTGAATTATATCGACCTGACCCTTACAATATATTTTTACATTATACATTTGATAGTGATTACAATGACTACAGTGGTAATAATAATCATGCAATTATATACAATGAAAGATATAACACGCTTCATTCACTTAAAAAAATTGGAATTAAATCTTTACAATTATTTGGTGGACCTGCGCCAAATCAGATTTATCCCCCTGTACACAATTTTACATCAAATACTATGACAGTATCAGGACAACCATATGGAAATGGGACGTATATTGTAGAATCAAGTTCATCATCTAATGAAGCATATGGGGCATTTAATTTAACAACAACGGCTGGATATTGGCAATCGTGGAAGTCATCCGGTTTCTATTCTAATGGTGTATATAATAAGACTCTTCCATATGCAGCATATATTGTAGACGATTATCTAGGTGAATGGATAAAAATTAAATTACCTGTTCCGATAAATTTAACAAGATATGGATTTAAACAACAAAGTTCAAATTTTACTTCGGAAAATTATCCATGGGAAAGTCCAGGAACATATAAAATATATGGGTCATATAATGGCTCAACATGGTATGAATTGGTTCATAAAACAAGCGTAATAGAGTACGGTGAAAATAATACTCCGTTTCCTAATAATCTAACATCAGATGCAGGTGCTAATAGATATTTTGACGAATCAGTTACAACTGTTGGGGTATACATTTATTTTGCGTTAGTTGTGAATAAATTAGAGGGAAGCAGGGAACAACTTAAAACATCTCAGTCAAAACAATTAAAACTTGGAGAATGGTATATTTATGGCGATGAAGCTAATTATTTAAAAATTCCGTCAAATGATTTTTCATATAGTGATGGATTTAGTATCAGTTGTTGGGTTAATACCAACAATAGTTCTTGGTTGAACTCTCCTATAATTGATTTTGCAGATGGAGAAAATAATAATAATAATATCATATTATCCCGATATTCAAACAGTAAGAAATTATCATTAACAGTTAAAGAAGGTGCAACTGAAACAACAGCTCTAACAATAAATGATGTTCTTAAATATAATAACTGGGTACACATTGCATGGGTTATTACAAAGACACCAGTACACTGGTACCTGTATATAGATGGAATATTACAACCACTTGATTCAAATATATTTGCATATCCTGTAAGCACAAATTATGATAATAGTTATATAGGGAAATCCAATAATTTGGAAACTCCTTTTTTCAGAGGAAACATTGACGATTTTCGTATACATAAAACCGCATTGACATCTGAGCAAATTAATGAAATGATAAAGGACAACTTTTTGTATTTATATGATACAAATTACACCTTCGTAAATGATACCACTGATATGACAATTTGGTATAAATTCGACGGTATAAATGGAACAAACGACAGTTCTGGTAATTCAAGAGATGCTACTGCTTTTGGGACACCTATATTATCAGAAACATCTATATCAATCACAAAAGATAATTACTTACAGCTTCCTAACAATTTCATAGATTTTACAAAAGATATTACTATTTCATTTTGGTATAGATTTGATAACGATGAAACAAATGCGCCAATACTTAATTTTTCGAAAATCACTGGTTATAGTACCTATGAAGATGTGATAGAGATATACCGCAATGGAGTCCGTAGTGAGCTCTACCTCAGTATAAATGGTAATAAACAATACTTTAGAACGAATCACGAAACAGGTAAATTCACTCATTTTGTTTGGATTATTACAACCGATGGTTGGTGGCATGTTTACGCAGACTCGATATTAGTAGGAGGAATGCAAAAATCTTACCCTTCGGAAACTCAATATAATTATGCATATTTCGGCAAAAATAATTATTCAGGTTATTTTGATACAGATTATCAAGTTACTTTGAAAGATTATAGAATATATAATCGTGAATTGTTGCCAGAAGAGGTGAAAATTATATATTTAAATAACAATTATCAATATATTGATAGAGACTTTTTTGAAAACGCATCTGATATGTTAGCATGGTACAAATTTGATGAGGATTTTACAGATAGTTCTGGAAATGGTAAGGATTTAACAGGAGGCACAGAAACAACTTTTGTTATTGATAGAGTTGTTGGAACACATAGTATTTATTTCCAAAATACAGCTAATCAAAAATTAACGAGTACCGTTGATTTATCAGGTAATAGAAGTTTTTCAATATCATTATGGAGTTTCAAATATACAAGTGGTGGTGTCCATATTATGTTAGGTACAGGTAGTTCTAAAGCTACAAATCAATGGTTATTTGCAGGATATACAAATGATAAAATTTCATTTGGATTTTGGAATAATACAGTTAGAACTGACCCTATTAACCAAGATGTAAATACGTGGGTGCATTGGACATTTATATATGATTCTTCTACTCCTTCAACATCAGTTATGAATATATACAAAAATGGTGTTTTACAAGAAAAAACATCAGATGAACAAGCCCCGTCAAGTGAAACAAATTTACCCGTAGATGAATTTCATATAGGAAGTGAAGCAGACGGTGGATATCCTTTTATTGGTAATTTAGATGATTTTAGGATATACAATCGTGTTCTGACATCAGAAGAAGTGCTTAAAATTTATCAGACTTCTTCTTTATATTTCGTTAGTATACAAGATAACAATCTAAATGGTTCATTACTTACTGATAAAATAATTACTACAAATTTTTCATCTTTTGTTAACAATAATTTTAACATAACTTCAAATATTTTAGTTTACAACAAAAATGAAAATTATTCAATGAAACTTGAAAAAGATCTGTGGATGAATAGTGCAAATATAGCTTACACATCAGATGAAAGAGTTAAAAAAGATATTAAAGATATAGATGATGATATCGCTCTTGAAAAAATATTATATATTGAGCCTAAAACATATAATTATATAGATAATGAAAAATCTGATCAAAAAGTATATGGATTCATTTCACAACAAATAGAAAAGGTGTTCCCTGAAGCTACCAGTAAAACATCTCGTTATATACCAAATATTTATCAAGACTGTCAATGCATTTCAAGTAATAATTTTATTTTATTACCTGATAATTTCAATATTGATAAATTGAATATATTATACAATAACGAAAAAAATACAAGTAATAATTACATTTCAAATAAACTTAAGTTAGTTCGCAATAAATCCTTAATTGAAACAAATTTCGACCAATCGAATGATTCTATCACAAATAAAGAACTTGTCGTTGATAATGTTGACATCTACGAAGAAATTTATGTGAATTATAGCTTAACAAGTAATGAATACGGAAATGTATTACATATAGATAACGATATAAATGTTCCTAATGTTTTTGTATATGGAACTGAAATAAATGATTTAACAACAATTGATAAAGCATATATTTATACATTGAACGCTTGTGCTACTCAGGCTTTAAGTCGCAAAATAGACAGTTTAGAAGATGAAAATATATCTTTACAATCATATGTTGAAACTTTGGAAAACAGAATTGATAAAATTAAGACATTGTTAAATTCAAATGTTTAATCTTCATTTTTTTAAATCTTTATTATATTAGATTATAGTAAGTAAGATCTCGTTTATTTATGGGTTGGAAAAAACTCAAACGCCAAGATGCAACCGATTTACAATTTTATTCAGACAAATTAAAATCTTATGGTATTTTTACTCCTAACAGTATTTGTATTTCAGATGATAACGGTATTACCAATGTTTCTGAAATTTCGATCGATGAACTTCAATATGTTAATAATTTAACTACAGATTTACAAACCACTATTGATAATACAAAGACAAACATCCTCAATATTTCTAATTATATTTTAAATGATTTTATTACCTTATCTACTAATTTACAAGCAAATGCAGAAAACTTTTCAAATGTTTATTATGACAAATTTAACAATATTACTTTAGATGATTTTAAAGCTACTAATGATTTGAAATTTATTGAAAATAATGTTATTAAAGGCGATTTAAATGTTCAAACATGGGTATTAAATGTTTCAAATCTTAACAAAATTGGTACGAATTCAAATTTCTATATGAATTTGATTGATCAAGATAATTTAAACATTACAAGCGATTCACTATCTGGCGCTGCTTTAAACATTTCACATGATTTTAATAACATGGGAGATGTTTTAAGCGTAAATGCTCTTAATGAAAATAAATTAAAAATAACCAATAATGGTTTATTTGGTTTAGGTTTATCGAACGACACTCCTTCTACTGAACTTGATGTTAGAGGTGATATAAAATTTTCAGGAACAATAAATGACGTATCTCTTTATGAATTATCACATTTAAGTAATTTACAAACAAATGTACAACAACAAATAAACAATATTGGTGACAAACTTGATACTATTGGGGATTATTCGTCTTTAAATGATATTAAAGATTACTGTACTTCTATACAAGATGTATTCATTAATCAAGTAAATAATGTTTTATCAGATTCTTCCAATGTAACTATCACTCAAAAGGAAAACGCTTCTAATTTCTCACTTTCGGTAACAGATTATTTAACAAATGAAAAGCAAGATAAAATATTTTTCAATGTCAACGACTTTAATTATGATATTGATAACAATTCTCTTCATCTCAAAGCAAATCTTAAGCCATGGACAGAATCTGTATATACTGATGATCAAACTATTGGAGATTATAATTTTAATGGTTCAAATTATTTACATAACAATAATGGCGAAATTAAAATCTTTGAAGATACAATTATCAAAGTAACGTCTGATGTAAGAGATTTAATTACAACAGATGATTCTTCTTCAAAACAAAATATAATCACAGGATCTGCAACCTCTTTATTGAATCAAAGTACTAACTTCAATTTTGGTGAAATATTAGTAACGGACAATAATGGTAAAATAACAACTCATCCATTGGACACGAGTAATTTGCATTTTTTAATTAACGATACTACAAGCAATTTACAACAACAATTTGATGATATTAGAGAAAATATAACGTATTCGTCAAACAGCATAAAAACACATATCGATGATCTTGTTATAAATACTTCTAATTATGTAGAAAATAATTTTCCTGATACGACTAATTATATTGATAACATAGACGTTAATACAGATAATGGATTGACATTTGATTCTTCTAATTTATCTTTTAATGGTACTATAACAATTGAACAAACAGTTGGACAAGAAAGTTATTGGACATGTAATGTTGATTTAAACAACATTTCTTATTTATCATACTCTAATGTAAATGTTTATAACGATGGTATATATTTTGATAAATTCGAAGAAAAACTTCCCGTTATTGTCTCTAATAACTCAAAAGTTAGTTTAAGTGATGTAACACAAAATGAAGATTCTTATACATATTCTTTCACCCACAGTGAAGGTAATTATATTACATTTCCATTTGATATAAATGTTGATATATTGATGGTTGGAGGAGGAGGATCGGGAGGAAAAGACAATGGTTACGGAGGTGAAGGTGGTGAAATCAAAGTTGCAAATATAGATCTTCAAAAAGATGTGATTTATAATGTTACAGTCGGAAAAGGAGGAGATGCTACCCTATATGAAAAAGGTGGTACAACTTATGCATTCGGAGAGACAGCAAGAGGTGGAAATCCGGGTCTATCATCATCTTATAACTATGTTGGTAAAAAGTTAAAATACCCTCCCGTATCATTATTTAATTCTGAAAATTCATCAAATGAAGAAAATATTAAAGAAGTAATAAATGAATATTATGGAAACGGTACTTATAAATATATTCACAATAATGATCATTTACAAAATGTTTATAATTTAGACGGAAGTTATGATACTGCAAATCATACTCCCGAGTTTATAGATAATCCAGGAAGTGTTGTATCGATTATATTACCGTATAAAATAATATTGACAGAAGTATCATTTATTTACGATAATACGATTGAAGGGAGACCAAATACTTTTAGTGTATACGGGTTAAACGACGAGGGTGAATATATTTTAATAGGCAACAACGAAGTTATTGAAACAGTAGATATAGCAGATAGTACAATGAAAATCATGAAATCTTCTATAACAAATGATCAATATTACAGAGATTATAAAATATCAGTGACAAGTATTACACCTTCAAGTAATATTCTGACTTTTCATGAAATAGAGTTATATGGAACTTCAATTTATATAAACAATTACATTAAATTTGAAAATACAACGATTTCTGATTATCCACTATTATCATTGCCTGGTAAAAATTACGATGACACACTTTCTTCAATAGACGAAATAGGAGAGAATAGTGGGTCAGGAGGCGATGGAGGTATATTAGATGAAAATGGTAAAAACGGCAAGGATGGTGTTGTTGTTGTTAAATGGATTAATCAAAAAACATCATATATGCAAAAAGTTATTACAGAGAATGATTTAAAATCGCAAACTGATATATCGTTTTCAGAAGATTTTGTTTACAATCAAGAAAAAAATACATTGGGTCTTAGAAATGTAGAGTGGAATGATAATAATGTGTACATAAAACATAAAAACACGAAAGTATTTTCAAATGATATTAAAATACCTTCAGGTGACGTATACGTTGATACAATTATTACAAGTAACATACAACCTCATTATTCATTGCCATCAATGAAATTGGGGAACAATATTGAAATCCATAATCCAAATTATTCGGATAATTTTCAAAAAGTAATTGAAATAGAGACGATTAAATCAAGTTTGAAGCCAGTAGAAATATCCGAATCAACACTTGCATTTAATCCAACAATGACGGGTGTATATACACATGGCGAATTTTTATCACCAGATGACAATGAAATGTATGAGTATGCTCAATTTACAGGTAATGGTACAATAACATTTAGCAAAAATATTTATTGTGATATTCTTATGGTAGGTGCTGGCGGTGCTGGATCCGGCGATACTGGTGGTGGCGGAGGTGCTGGTAAATTAATTTTCTTTAAAAATGTTATTGTACCACCGGGTGATTATAGTATAAATATTGGGATAGGAGGTATATGCCCAAGTAATGCTGCTCCTGGTGGAAAAGGCAGTGATACACAATTTAAATCAGGAAGCACTTTATTAGTTAAGGCAGAAGGTGGTGGTGGTTCTGGTAATAATAATGGAGATGAAGATGGTGGTTCAGGTGCAGGAGGTGATGCAAACCCAAAATATGAAAATGGTAACGCTAATGAATATAACCCTATTTTATTTGGAGTATCCGGTACAGCGTTGGGAAATAATGGTGGCAACCGTAAAAATACAACTTATAATGGTCAAGGTGGTGGAGGTGGTGGTGCCGGAGAAGTTGGTCAAAATGCAAGTATGAGTTCCTTAATCTACGCTGGCAAAGGAGGAGACGGTGTATATGAAATTGATGGTATTAATTTAAATACCACATTTGATCTTTCAAACAATAATTTAGGCGTAGATGACGGTAGTGGTAAATATTATTTGGCAGGAGGTGGTGGTGGCGGTAGTGAGCTTACTGCTCCTGCGGGTATAGGTGGAAAAGGTGGTGGAGGAGACGGGGGTAAGGGAGTACAGGGGATCTATCCAGGAAACAATGGTGCAAATGCTATTGATAATACTGGTTCAGGCGGAGGAGGGGGTAGTAATATGGATGATACTAAAGGAGGATCAGGGGGCAGTGGATTATTTATAATAAGATGGCCAAAATATGTTATATTGTCGGATATACTTAAGTCATATATATCTGATGATAATAAAAAATATAGTTATATTCAGTTTAATTCAGAAGACATTATATCATTTGGTAAAGACACAGTATGTGATGTACTTGTGGTGGGAGGAGGTGGTGCTGGCAATCCTGCAAAGGGTGGAGGGTCGTCAGGAGGGATTCTGTACTATTCGGGTGTAAATTTTTCAGAAAATACAAATTATTCGATTCAAGTAGGTCGAGGTGGAGTATTAGAAGGTGAAGCAGGAGAACAATCATCTGTTAGTGGTACGAATGTCAGTTTGATCGCAGTTGGTGGTTTAGGTAGTAGCACAAATGACGGTGCATCGTCTGGTACAAGTATTACCAATACAATTACTTTACCTTCTACTGCTACAGAAAATTTGAATTTAGTTCCTAAAAATGGCGCTGATGGATTTAATATTGTTGGAGAGGATATATATACAAAGTATCCTCGTGAGAATATGACTGGTGATACAAAAACATACACTGACGGGACTATAATAAGATGCAGGTCAAGTGAATATTTTCTGGGTAATGTTAGTTTTAAAGAGCACAATATCTTTGATGGTACTTTATATAGTACTGGATCCAGATGGATATCAGGAAATGGGTCATATTCTTCAAATGGAGTTATCGCAACATCAAAAAGTGCTCAATACTTCAATACTGATACTGCATATTATGGCGAATATGTCATAATTGATTTGGGAGAACAGATAGTATTGGGTAAATATATAATCTACCCCGTCAATAACGATAGTTTAGTACAATCTCCTAAAGATTTTAGGATATACGCAACAAATACCGATTCAGCATATTTTTCATCAACTGACACAAATTGGATTCAAATTGATGAGCAAACTAATATAACTGGGTGGATTAATAATACATCAAAGGAGTTTGTATTAGGAACAGTGCCTATTGCTTATAGATATTATGCTATCATTATCAATAAATCGAATTCAGACCCTTATGTAAATATTAGTGAATGGGAACTTTTTGTGAAAAGACCATTGGCAATTGTTGGAGGTGGAGGTGGTACTGGTACAGATGCTCCAGAATTGACATCAAGTACTTCAATACCAGACGGGGGAGATGCAACAATTGTCAATATTTATGGAGACGATATCTATTTAGCAGGAGGTGGTGGTGGGATGAGGGACAAATCAAAGATTCATCAATTTCCAAGACAAGCAATGACCAGTTCCACAACAACTTACGATGTAGAAGGAAAAAATGTTACAGTGAAAATAAAAGCAAGTTCTCAATCTAGTAGTTATCCTGCATGGAAGTTGTTTAATGGCGATGATGGAACAAGTACAACTTCAGAAGTAAGAGCTTGGATTAGTACAGAACCTTCTTATATTGGTGATTATGGAGGGGCAAAATATAGTGATTCTGGTGATTTTTACGCAAAGACAGATTACAGAGGGCAATTTATAGCAATAGATTTGGGTGAAAATATTATAATATCTGAAATAAAATTGTGGCAGAATATGCAAGAAAGCCCTAGTTATAGAAGAAGACGAACTCCAAGAAATTATAGATTATACGGTTCAAATGACCAAAATGCTTACGATAATATACAGGGTGGAGATTGGACTGAAATATTTGATAAGGTTGATACATATTTTTCTTCAGAAATTCCTCCCATCAATCCAGTACATGATATATTTACTAATACTCTATCATTTAGATATTATGTTTTAGTTATAAATCGTATATACCATTATAGAACTTTAGACTCAGAATGGTTATCATTCGGTGAATTGGAATTGTTTGGTTCAGTAATTGGTGGTAGTATCACTGGATCACAACAAGGGGGTGGGACTTATGGATATGGTGGAAACAGTTTATTAACAACTCATACAGCAGGTGGAGATGGTTTAGTTATAATCAAATGGGAGGAAGATCCTTCGTTATTTACTTCATATTGTTTGCGTGCTAACAAAAATATATGGTTTGATGAATCAACTGTCGTTTACACTTCTGATGCACGTATTAAAAAAGATATTCAAGATATTGACGATGATCAAGCGCTTCAAAAAATACTCGAATTACAACCAAAAACATACAAATATATCGATCATTTAAATAAAGGAAACAATGACATTTACGGTTTCATTTCACAACAAGTTAGAGATATTTTCCCTGAAGCAACCAATACTATATCCAACTATATCCCTAATATTTATGATATTTGTGAATACGTAAATGGTATTATTACATTGCCTCAAAATATTGATATATCAACTTTCGGCTTATCTCAAGATAGCAACTTATCTGTTAAATTAATCAATAATCGCAGAGAAACTTTATATACAGATTGTGTTTTAATGGAAACCGAAACCGGTTACGGTTTGCAAGTTAAAAATATAGACAATTTTATTGGTAATACTTCCAATATATTTGTTTATGGTACCAAAGTCGATGATATGGTTACACTTGATAAGTCATACCTTTTCACTCTTAATGTGTGCGCTACTCAAATATTAAATCGCAAAGTGATAACCCTTGAACAAAAAAATAATGATTTATTATCACGTATCGACGAGTTAGAAAACGAAATATCACAAATTGAAATATCAAACACATCTAATTATTAAAAAATACATTTCATTTTTTTAAATCTTTATTATATCAGATTATAGTAAGTAAGATCTCATTTGTTCCAAATAAAACATTTAGCACAGGATCTTACAATATCAATGTAGGAAGTGGTGGAGTAGCATCTACAGCACGGTCTGCAGTAGGTACTGATGGAATATGTCTGTTTTTATTATGTCTGTTTGTAAATGAAATCATACAACGAGGACACGTAAGAATATCAACCTTCTTGCAATTTTGTTCATGGTTTAATAAATATTTTTTGTTTTATAATACTTATTACATGTTTTGCACATGAATTTATTTAGGATAACATTTTCTTCGTTTGAGATAACATTTTGTCCACGATGCTCTAAAACGACATTATCATTAATTTCATGTCTATGTTTAGCATTTTGATGTCGTATAATATTACATTTTATATCAGAAACATAATTACAAAATTTGCATTTAGTAAGCCCAAAAGTCATTGTTATCTCTTTATTATAGCTATGATAATATTTAATCTTATCTTTTTATATCAATTTAACATCATAAAATGATAAATTTATCACCTCTCTCCCCCCTAGTCGTTTCTATGGATATAAAAAACGAAACTTAATACTCCAAAAACATTCGATAGCAGACAAATTACAAACTATATTATCCATGTATCAGACTTATATACGAGAGGACAAATGATGAAGAAGAAACCCACAAAGTCTTGTATGCCAGCGTCGATTCATAACAATAAAACTCAAAACCAAAAACAGAAGCTTCGAGCAAATATGTTAGCGATACTAGTATACGTATATATTTTGAGTCATAAAAATACATAATGCGCACCATTCCGTATGTAATAATCCAATAAGCCAACATTCTATAGAATATAGGATGAATCAGTTCCTTGTTATAGACAAAGATTGTAGGATGTAGACAAGCAAACGTATTTGGAGAATTTGTATGAAAAAACAATATAATACTAATACCGCAAAAAATATCATAAATTCCGTTGAATACGATGAGTGATTTCACAATTTTCATTATAGAAATATTTAATTTATTTTTAAATAAAAGTGGTATGTAAATCAGACATATTATATCCATATATAAATTGTTTAAATGTAGTAAAAAACAAAGTAGAACTCAGTCTTCCCCAAAATCATCACAATCACTTACCCAAAATAAGATTACCAATTGCAAAAGACGAAGAAATATAATACATCGACTATTAAAAAGGGAAACTGGTTCAAGAAGTAATATGAAAGAAGATTGTCGAATATAATATATCAAAGTCGAATAAATTAAATGGATATGATATCAAAGGGACAAATCTTTTTCTTTCAAGAACTTTGTATTAGTTCGTTGTCAAACGTCTTTCAAAATAACAAAATATTTTCAAATAAAAAGTATATAATACAAATAGGGTTTAAATGTATTTTAAGAAAGGTGTTGAGAACATAGAAGGAAAAAACAAGAATATATATAACACGGAATGCTCTCGAAAAAAATACATCAAATTCAAAAACCAGTATATAAGTATACGAACCTATAAGCAAAATTTGAAGAAGTATAACAGTTGGTGAAGGAGGTGCAGGGGCAACTGGCGCTGCCACAAATACTGCCAATGGTCAAAATACTGTAATAAGTAATGAAACAATTTCAATTTCAGTAGATGGAGGAGGTGGGGGAGGTAATATAGGTACAGGTAATGTTGGAAAAGCAGGAGGTTGTGGCGGTGGAGGTAATGGATGGGATGGGAATAGTGGCGGGTCACGTACTCATGCTGGTGGAAATGCTACTGGAAATGGCATTGGGTTCAATGGCGGGGATGGTATCAATAATTATGGTGCACAGCGTCTTACTGGTGGTGGAGGAGGTGGTATAGGTTCTATTGGCGAAACTTCTACAGATAAAAATGGTGGAGATGGTGGTGACGGATTGGTAATTAATATTACAGGAGATAGTGTTGTTTATGGCGGTGGAGGAGCAGGAGGAACATGGCCCTCATATGGTGTTCCGGGTAGAGCAGGAGGTGCTGATTTAAATGGCAATTATGTTATTGTTGGTGGTTATGCTACAAATACTGAGGGGCAAGGTGGAGGTAATGGTGTTGTAAATACAGGCAGTGGTGGTGGTTCTGGAAAATCAGGAAAAGGTGGCAACGGTGGTTCGGGTATTGTCATTATAAGATGGAAAAAACATTTGATCAATTCATACACATTTAATTCATACATATCTGATGATAATAAAAAATATAATTATATTGAGTTTAATTCAGACAATATTATATCATTTAGTAAAGATACGATATGTGATGTTCTTGTTGTAGGCGGGGGCGGTGCTGGCAATCCTGCAAAAGGCGCAGGGTCGTCAGGAGGGATTCTGTACTATTCGGGTGTAACATTTTCAGAAAATACAGATTATTATGTTCAAGCCGGTAGTGGTGGAGTATTAGAAGGTGCAGCAGGAGAACAATCATCTGTCAGTGGTACAAATGTCAATTTGATTGCAGTTGGTGGTTTAGGTAGTAGTACAATTAACGGTGCATCGTCTGGTACATTCTCTACTAATACAATTGCTTTACCTTCTACTGCTACAGAAAATTTGAATTTAGTTCCTAAAAATGGCGCTGACGGATTTAATATTGTTGGAGAGGATATATATACAGAGTATCCTCGTGAGAATATGACTGGTGATACAAAAACATACACTGACGGGACTATAATAAGATGCAGGTCAAGTGGTTATTTTAATAATACTGGTATTTTTAAAGAGCACTATATCTTTGATGGTACTTTATATAGTACTGGATCCAGATGGGTATCAGTAAATAATGTATATTCATCAGGTGGAGTTATCGCAACATCAAGAAGTAGTCAATACTTTAAAACTGATACAGCATATTATGGTGAATATGTTATAATTGATTTGGGAGAACAGATAGTATTGGATAAATATATAATCTACCCTGTTAATGACGACAATTTACGATCTCCCAAAGATTTTAGGATATACGCAACAAATACTGATGAAGCATATTCTCAATCAACTGATACAAATTGGATTCAAATTGATGAGCAAACTGATATAACTGGATGGAGTAATAATACACCAAAGGAGTTTGTATTAGGAACAGTACCTATTGCTTATAGATATTATGCTATTATTATTAACAAATCAAATACAAGCGGATATGTAAATATAAGTGAATGGGAACTTTTTGAGAAAAGACAATTGGCAATTGTTGGAGGCGGAGGTGGTACTGGTACAGATGCTCCCGAATTGACATCAATTACTTCAGTACCAGACGGAGGAGATGCAACAATGGTCAATATTTATGGTGATGATATTTATTTAGCGGGAGGAGGTGGTGGTGGGGTGAGGGGTAAATTATCTGTTTATCAATTTCCAAGACAGGCGATGACTGATTCCACAAAAACTTACGATGTAGAAGGAACAAATGTTACAGTGGCAATAAAAGGAAGTTCTCAATTTGGGGGAAGGAATCCGTGGAGGTTGTTTGATGGCAATAATGGAGTTTCAAGTGGAAATGTAGATTCAACTGGTTGGACTTCATCATCATCTTCTTATGCTGCTAATATGGAAGGAGCAACATATAGTGCTTCTGGTAGTTTTTACGCAAAGACAGATTACAGAGGGGAATTTATAGCAATAGACTTGGGTGAAAATGTCGTAATGACTGAAATAAAATTGTGGCAAAATATACATGAACCTGAAATTGTATTCGGAAGACATCCTAAAAATTATAGATTATACGGTTCAAATGACCAAAATGCTTACGATAATATACAGGGCGGAGATTGGACTGAAATATTTGATAAGGTTGATACATCTTCTTCACAAGTTCCAGACCCCGTCGTAAATCCAACACACGATGTATTTAGTAATACTCTATCATTTAGATATTATGTTTTGGTTATAAATCGTTTATTTAAAACATCTCAATCATACGCAGAATTCTATGAACTAGAATTGTTTGGTTTTACAATTGATGTTAGTATCACTGGATCACAACAAGGAGGGGGGACTTATGGATATGGTGGAAACAGTTTATCAACAACTCATACAGCAGGTGGAGATGGTTTAGTCATAATAAGATGGAATGATGATCCTTCTATGTTAACTTCATATTGTTTGCGTGCTAACAAAAATATATGGTTTGATGAATCAACTGTCGTTTACACTTCTGATGCACGTATTAAAAAAGATATTCAAGATATTGACGATGATCAAGCGCTTCAAAAAATAC